>ERZ773164.39-NODE-39-length-125257-cov-65.852654_pt1 | contig 125257 bp, 111 predicted proteins | sample MGYA00511917_ERZ773164 | MGnify/ENA primary metagenome ERZ773164 (study PRJEB29015, sample SAMEA2737847) | human gut metagenome | biome: human gut; feature: human-associated habitat; material: faeces | place: China | collected 2012 ...
CAGGATGGTTCTCGCTGATTTTTACCTCAAATGGCTTGATCGTCTTCATGTTATGCGGAGTCTTTGACTCAACTACCACATAGGTTCCATAAGGAATTGCAATGGAAACTGCATGTCCCTTGTCATCGGATGTGATTGTTGTTGCTCCGTTTTCCCCGATTACTACCGGAGTTGCCTTGTCAAAGTCATAACTTCCATCTGCCTTTACGGATAAAGAAGATTTTAAGTATGCTGTGAACTCTGCACCTGCAAGCAGTCCTGCTTCAGTATCATCGCCATTGTCAGATACCTTGATAAGCTGGAATGGCTGCTTGATGACCTGCTCTGCTGAGGTTGTGCTTCTTGATACCTCTGCTACAAGGTCTCCCTCATAGTCGCATACTACATCGTGCTCCTCTTCGTCTAAGAGATACCCCTCTGATGGAGTGATTTCTTTCACATAATAGTTTCCAAGGTAAAGGTTATTGACCTCTGCTTCGCCATTCTTATCTGTTGTAAGTGTTGCTACAAGGTCACCTGCTTTGAATACAGCTCCTGTTGCTCCGTCCGGATGCACGATATCGTTTCTCGCATAAAGACCATAAACTGCACCTTCAAGGCTTGCATCTCCCTGGGCTACTGCCTTGCCTGATTCCTTGTCTACCTTGTAGATATGAATCTTTGCTGTGGTTCTGTCATTTACAAATGTGTGACTGAATGATGCCTTTGCCTGTGTTTCAGGTAATACATTGAAATTGAAGCTGTAAACATCTTTACTGTTTCTGATATACGCATATGGTGCCTGTGTCTCTGAGACATAATATCCGTTAGAGATTGGCAGATCCACGCTGTAGCTTGCCTTTCCGTCCTCACCTGTAGTTACTGTCTCAAGAGCTGTACCCTTTGTCACAATAACCTGTCCGGCATAGTTTTTGATGTCATTTCCGGCATAAAGTGTGTACTTGCCACCATCAAGAGGATTCTCTGTGTCAGAGTCCTTCTTTACGACAGATACATCCGCTTTCTGTCTTGTATTCTCAATCGTAGTTGATTCATACTGTACTGTCACAGTCTGGTCCTTATACTCAACTGCTACTGTCTGAGGTGTGGTATTGATTGTATACCCGTCAATGCTCTTAATCTCAGTAACCACATAAGTTCCAAGATGAAGGTCAGATAATACCACCTGTCCGTCAGTTCCTGTTGTAAGGCTTTCTGCTACAACATCGCCAGCACTATACACCTTTGTACCATCTGCCTTGTAGATATCTGCTCCTGCTGTCACCTTAAATGTTGCTCCCGGAAGCTTCTTTTTCTCATAAATAAAGTTACTTCCATTCCATGAGCTGAGCACTTCACCTTCCTTGTAGATTGTGATTGCTCCAAGCTGCTCCTTATCTGTTGCAGAGATTCCGGTTGTCTGTCCCGCTCTTACAGTAAGAGTATGAACCTTACCGGAAAGAACATAGCCCTTTGGTGCTGTAATCTCTTTTACATAATAAGTGCCTGCGACAAGTGCAGCTGACTTTGCATATCCGTTTCCATCTGTTGTCATGGTCTGTACTCTGTTTGTGCATCCGCTGTCAGAATAGATTCCATAGACTGCACCGGAAAGCTTCACTCCGCTTGACTCATCTGTCTTTGTAAGCTCACCATATCCGATGTTCTCTGTCTTGACCTTGATATAGGCTTTGACAGGATCTGCTGTCGGTCTTTCAGAAATAAACTCCTGATATCCGCTCTTTCCTGTAAGCCAGAATACACAGCTTGATGTTGTCTCAACCTTGCCAGCATTGGATGTGAATGTTCCTGTTGTAGCTGTAGTATTCACGCTCGTTGAAGAGATTGTAATACTGTTGCCATTCTTATCAACAGAATATCCACTGATGCCAAAATCAAAGTCTGATAAGACACCATTGCTGTCAGATAATGTTGTTTCAAATCTCTGACTTCCCTCATTCCACTTCAACTCATAAGTTGGTGCCTCACTGGTTCTGCGTGATGCAAAACTTGGAAGTGTTGCATTGTAGGAGCTGCTGATATTGTCCCTGAGTCTCTCATAATAGCTGTATGAAGAATCAGGACTTGGTGCTGTGTTACAGAGCTTTCTTGCTGCCGAATCACCACTTCCGGTTCCAAAGATATCTGCTACAATAACCCATACCATTGCCTGAGTTGCGATATACTCATCGCACTGACTGTTGCTTGGTGCCGCCTTTTGTGTACTGTTAAACCCATAATAAAGGCAGTAACTTAAAAGCTTTCTCTGCTGTGCTGACATTGATGTGCTCGCATCATCGTAGCTGTTCATAAGCTGACCGCCATCTGCTCTTAATCCGAAATTCATACAATATGCAGAATTTCCGTCAAGAATTGAATACAGAATCTTGCCATGATTATATCCGGGCTTCAGCTCACTTACTTCTCCGGAATTTTTGACTGACGCATTCCAGAACGCAATATTTGCCTGCGGACTGGCTGCAAATGCTGTTGTTCCATTCGTAAAGAGTGTTCCAACCAGTGTGAGCATAGCCATAAATCCTGCCATAAAACGCTTTAGTTTCTGTTTCATGTGCTCTTTCCTCCTTAATTTACGCATAAAAAAAGAAAGACATAAGTTTATGGCTTACATCTTTCTTCCTTCTGCTTCTATTCGTTTTTATTTATCTGTGACATCGAAACTCGTAATAGTCTGTGCCGCCTGTCGTGTAAACTCCATCATAACTGATGTAGAATACCGGATCTGTTTCCAAAAGTAACATACTTGCAATATATTCTGCGATTGCATCCTCAGATGATAACCGCTGTCCATCAATGGTACTTGCTTTGTTGAGGTCTGTCTCTACAAACACACTATAATAAGAGCCTTCCATACCATCGTAAGGATAATACTCATTGTACTCTTCCTGCGTGATACTGCCGTCATTCAAATGATTCTGTAAATTCTGCTGTGTGGTAATCATCCCTCCTGCCTGACACTTTGCTGTTGCAAGTGACACAACATTCTGTGGACTGTATGCCACGGATGCAGGCTGTGGATTGCTCACATTGTCTTTCGGACTGTCTGTAGTCTGACCACCATTACCTGCATTACTCTGATTTCCACCAGCTTCCTTATTACCACTTGCAGGAGCTTTCTGTTCCGGCTCGTCATTCTGCTCTGACTTTTCTTTCTGCTTTGAAGCAGTTTCATTATCAGCAGACTGGTTATCTTCCTTATCAGTCTTCTCTTCTGAATCTTTAACCTCGGCAATATCTTTCTCTGTCTCTTCACTTCCAGCTTCGGTTGTGACCTCTGTGACAGCTTCCGTTGCCATTTCTGCTTCTTCAGTTGGCTTTACGCTTTCCGTCTGTTTCTCTGTCTGATTATCAGCCTTTTCCTTACCACCATTACAGGCAGCCATTGAAAAGACCAGTACTGCGGATAATAAGATAATACTTATCTTCTTCATAGTAATCACCCATCCCTTCTCCGCAAGAGGGACGGGCTTTGTGTTCCGTGCCATCCACCCTTGCGGTGAACTATTTATCTGTAATGCACGGGACACATAGGACTGTCCCGTATTCTGTGCATCTTAAACTCCTTTCATTATACCAGCTCTCTTATTTTAAAGAAATACTGCATAAGTCGTCTGTTTTTCTTATAATTTAAGAATAAACCCTTTACCTGCATACGCTCACCTCCTCTCAGAATGTGCCCATTCTTACGAATGAAAGAAATACCCTTGCCACCATAGCGAATAGAAGAAGAATGATCCTGGCAAGTCCTAAGACCAGCTTCAATGCTCCAAGAATTATCCTTAACATCCACTTGAGTATCTCTAAACTCACTGTTCCTACGGCTCCCATAACTCTTCTCATAATAATCAGTCTCCTTTCGACATCCATCTCATTGCAAGTCCTGCAACATCTGCATCGTCCATAACATCTTCTGTAGGTTCTTGTGCTTCACTATTGGCTGCCTGCATTATTACCGGCTGACCAACATTCATCCCGGATATCACTCCGCCTAACAGCTTTATTACCTCTTTTCTAGCCTCATTGGTTGCTGCTTCAATGACCTCTTCCTTAATGTCATCAATATCTTCTGACCGGATATATTCAGCCCTCTCTTTTTCCTTCTTCTTGATAACAAAAGTTTCTTTTCCATAATTATCAATGTAGAACTGAATCGCATCTATAATGAACTGGTTCTTAGATTTGAAAATCTTCGGATCAAGGTTCTGAATCACATCATTGATTTTCACATGCTGAGGATTGCTCATGTTGAGGCGGACAGAAGTTTTTACTTCATATTCAAGTCTTCTTCCCATCATCTGCCTCCTTATGATAATCGCTTAGTGCTTTTAAGTCCCATTGTGGCAAGCTGCTCATATCCTCTTGCATTTGCCTTTACATCAAGGTTATAGGAAATGTTCTTAGCATCATGACTACCAAAATTCTTCATCACAACTGCCCCGCCACCGACAAATACAATCGGTGTAGTCTTTAAGTTATACCCAAACTCACGGATTGAGTTATATACCTTATCAACAAAATCCTCTATCTCTGCCTTGATAATGGCAAAGTATTCATCATCAATATCTGACCTGCCATATCGCATGATATTCTGTATCTCTGACTCGTCTACCTCTCCGTTAAGTTGTCTTACACACTGTTCATTGATAGAACGCATACAGGTAATAAGACCTTTTGGTATCGTCACACACTTTGATTCATCCGGTGACTTGTTGATTACCGGCATAATGTCGATTGTCCAGCTACCGATATCTACTATCAGCGTTTTCTTTGCCATTGTAGGAATCTTGTCCACTACTGCTGCATAACACTGAGGGAATACTGCCACATCATCCATTTCAATATAATACGGCTCATTCTCATATTTGAAGCTTACACGCTTATTCTTTGTCAGGTACTTGATAAAATCATTCTTCTCTGCTCCAAACCTTGTAAGTGGTAGTCCTACGGCAAGGAATACCTTTGCCTCTGCAAGACCTCTTCTTTTAAGTTCCTTAGCAACTGCTGCAAGTGTGAGAAGATAAAAGCTGTCATCTTCGACCTTTGTATCCTTTACTTCCTGCCTCACAGTTCCAACCTTATAGAACTTTCCTTCATACTCAAGTACATCGCCGAAAAGTGCCGGAGTTGTTGTAATCTCCTTAACTCCTGTGACAAATACCTGAGAAATTGTTTTCATCATTGACCAACCATGATCAATGCCGATTACTTCTAACTTGTTATTCATATGTTTTGCACATCCTTTCTTCTTAAACAGCCACTTGAACATCTTAACCACCTACTTTCCTATCAGCTTTCGCATACAAGGAAAACAATAACCATTCCCTTGATAATATGGACATCCGACACATTCCGCTGGAAGCTTCTGTTCTTTTTTCTTAGATGGTTTACAACATGTTCCATTGGCACATCTGTTGTTATGTCCCCAGAAGAATCTACAATGCATACAATCTTTTAATTCTCTTTCAAGCTTTTCTTCTGGAGATACAAATCTGCGTTTCTTATGCTTATCTCTTTTTTCAACTGTTCCCACCAGAGCTCTCCTCCCTTCCAAGGAGTGATTGCTCTCTTATATTTTCCAATATCCTGTCCGACTCACCTGCTGTCCTTGCTAATGAATACAATACAATAAGAACAATAATTATAAATGCTATGCTAAATCCCATCATCACTTTATCCTCCTTCAAATTAGTTGCCATATAGACAAAATTTGAATTTGGAAGTGATATAGTCTACATGGCTATGCTTAATGCTAAGCATGTAGGTACACGCCAGTCTTCTAGACTCCTATATCGCCCCGTGTACAAAGAGGTGTTCTCACCTCCGGGAGTTACAGACGAGCCACAAAATGTGTTTCACGACGCCCTTCTGAATTATCAGAAGCACTATCTCCTCTTTTAGCCTTTTGAGGATAAGGACAAACTTCTCGCCCTCTGTGGTTGATTATCCTTACGCAACATGCCGGTCTACGCTTCGCTTCGGTCCGCGCAGAGCAGAGATCCACCGGATCTCTTGCGCCCTTTTACCAGATTTCCATCCAACTTCTCACCCTTCATCTTTCGATCCATCAGGCTACTAATATGATAGCTGTGACTTTCATCTTCCAGGTACATGCCCCGTAAATTTACTACCTACAGATACTCTGCAGTGCAAACTACTTTGCAAATCTGTAACTGATTATTAAATTGTTCATCCCAAGTTTTTCTTGGAATGTCCATATATTACATTAGTTTCTATAATGCCGAAAGTGACAATCACGGGTCTTTTTTGTCAAAACAGGTACTATTGTGGTCTTTTTTATCTTCGCTTGACAATTTATTCCAAATATGTTTGGGCAATGGTCTTGTTGGTTCCTTAAATTTCTCCAAATACATTTCAAAAATATCTGTATTAATCAATGCTGAATTTCCAACCTTATATACTGCCCCTGCTTCTGAAGCCAAAACCATAATCCTTGATTTACTTATACCATAAATAATGGCTCCCTCAGTAGCATTTACATATTTTTTCATAATGTCTTTTGTATCTGAATAGAACTTATATGAGTTACTCATTCAATTCACCTTCTTCCTGTCCGTATAACGGCTCTTTCAAAGGTCTTACAGGTTGTCTGAATTGCTCCATGTAATTATCAAATATTTCCAAATTAACTAGTACAGTCCCTCCTGTCCCCTCATTTATTTTATATGTAGCACCTGCTGCTCTAGCCAACTCGATAAACCTATGCCTTCCTATACTGTATATAATTGAAGCTTCTCCAATTCTCGCAAACTTTTTGATTATCTGCTTATTTGTTCCCGGCACTTTATATATGTGTTTCATAAACTCATCAAACCTTTCCTTTTTTACCAAATGAATACGGGTAAGCTTGTATAAAGAACTTGCAGCCTTAGCTATATATTCAGTTTCCTCAACACTAAATCCATATGCATGAGCCACCTCTTCGACCCTTATGTATCTTTTTATTACCTCCCCACCATGAAGATAAGCCCTAATATCCGGCTGTAATTGTGTTACCATCCTTTTCACCTACTTATAAAATTCATCATCAACTATATGGAATGTCTCAATGTACTCATCAAATATTTTTAAATTCACAAGTACTAACTGTCCTAACTTATAGATTGCTTAGGCATCCTTAGCCATTTGCATAAACTTTGATACGCTCATATGATACATTTCTGCTCCTTCGCTATATCTTACAAACTTTGTATTACCATTCTTCTTAAATTCCTGATATGCCTTTGTGTGTTCCATGCTATTCTCCTTTCGGTATTTCAATTGTTCCTATAACGCAAAAAGAGGACATCTTCTAAATTTCTTTAGAAAATGTCCTCTAAGTAATACAATCTTTAATTTTTCAGACTAAGCAATCTGTACTAACCTGTACTAATCTTTTTTTGACTATGCCAAAAATTGGTCAAATCTTGGTCAAAACCCCTTGACCAACTATATATTTTAGTACATCCACGCTCTGAAACCCTTGATTTTCCTGCATTCCTACTTATCAATAGACTTCATCGTCGGGAAGAGCAGCACATCCCTAATCGCAGGTGAATCTGTAAGCAACATAACAAGTCTGTCGATACCATAACCGATACCGCCTGTTGGTGGCATACCTACTGCAAGTGCGTTAAGGAAGTCCTCATCTGTGTGCTGTGCTTCCTCATCACCGTTCTCTGCGTTCTTATCCTGCTGTGCGAAACGCTCTCTCTGGTCGATTGGGTCGTTAAGCTCTGAGTATGCATTACACATTTCCCATGTGTTAATGAAAAGCTCGAAACGTTCAACCTTCTCTGGATCAGATGGCTTCTTCTTAGTAAGTGGAGATATTGCAAGAGGATGATCCATAATGAATGTAGGCTGGATTAAATTCTCCTCGCAGTACTCCTCAAAGAAGAGGTTGATGATGTCGCCCTTAGTATGACGCTCCTCGAACTCAATTCCTCTCTCCTTAGCAAGAGCCTTAGCTTCTTCGTCAGTCTTAATTGTATCAAAATCAACACCGGCATATTCCTTAATTGCGTCATTCATAGTAAGTCTTCTGAATGGCTTTCCAAGGTCAATCTCAGTGCCATTGTAAGTAATCTTAGTTGTACCGCATACAGTCTCAGCAAGGTGTCTGAACATGCTCTCAGTAAGTTCCATCATTCCTTCGTAATCTGTGTATGCCTGGTAAAGCTCCATAAGTGTGAACTCAGGATTGTGTCTTGTATCAACACCCTCGTTACGGTATACTCGTCCGATTTCGTAAACTCTCTCAAGACCACCAACGATAAGTCTCTTAAGATAAAGCTCTAATGAAATACGAAGCTTAACGTCCTCGTCAAGTGCGTTGTAATGAGTCTCAAATGGTCTTGCAGCGGCACCACCAGCATTAGATACAAGTGTTGGTGTCTCAACTTCCATGAAGTCTCTGCCATCAAGGAACTTTCTGATTTCCTTGATAATCTTTGATCTCTTTACAAATGTTTCCTTAACCTCAGGATTCATTATTAAATCAACATATCTCTGACGGTATCTCATATCAGTATCTGTGATTCCGTGGAACTTCTCTGGAAGTACCTGTAAACTCTTAGAAAGAAGAGTAATCTCCTCAGCATGAACTGATATCTCTCCTGTCTTAGTTCTGAAGATGAATCCCTTGATACCGAAGATATCACCGATATCAGACTTCTTGAAGTCTGCATATGCTTCTTCGCCAATTGCATCTCTTGAAATATATGCCTGCATTCTGCCCTTAAGATCAGCAATGTTACAGAAAGATGCCTTCCCCATTACTCTCTTGAACATCATACGTCCGGCAAAGCTTACATTGATTGGAGAAGCGTCCATAATGGCTCTTCTCTCATTGTAATCGGCATTAACTGCTTCTCTTGCCTGCTGCTCATCTAAACCTTCAGTATTAACTGCTGGTCTGTCACCGAGAAGTTCCTTCTCATGTGCTTCATAGATGGCTCTTATTTCGTCTGTGTGATGTGTTACATCATACTTTGTTATCTGGAATGGATCCTTACCTGCGTCCTGAAGGTTCTTTAACTTTTCCATACGAACCTTAATCTGCTCGTTAACGTCAGGCTGCTGTGCAGATTTATTATCTCCCATGAATGAGTATCTCCTTTTCTATACGTTACTGAAATATATCTTTATTAGTCGTTCTTTACAGATACAACTGTATATTCAATCTCTCCAACAGGTGCTTCTACCTTAACAGTATCACCCTTCTTCTTTCCAATAAGAGCTGCACCAAGTGGTGACTCATTAGAAATCTTGTTATTAAGGCTGTCTGCCTCTGATGAACCAACGATTGTATACTCGATATCCTCATCGAATTCTACGTCGTGAAGTACAACAACGCTCTCCATCTTAACTACATCTTTATTCTTATCGTTATCCTGAATAACCTCACAGTTAGCAAGAATTGCTTCAAGTTCTGCAATTTCTGTTTCAATATCTCTCTGCTCGTCCTTAGCTGCATCGTACTCAGCGTTCTCTGATAAATCGCCCTGCTCTCTTGCTTCCTTTAACTTCTGGGCAACTTCCTTTCTTCTGACAACCTTAAGCTCCTCAAGTCTTGCTACTCTTTCGTCATACCCCTTTTTAGTAAGAAACTGTTTCTCTGCCATGTTCTTATCACCTTTCTATATATATATGCTACACTAATATGCTTCTGCTCTACTAGAGAATAAAACCCCACAAGCGTCACAATATTATAAACTATCAGTTCCTGTCTGTCAATGTAACCCTTCCAGTATCCTATCCACAAGCCCATCAAACTGTTCCAGATTAGTAACCTGGTTAGCTTCATTTCTTAATGCTGCTGCATGCTTGATTCCTGCTGTATACCATGCAAAATGTTTTCTCATCTCGCGGATTCCTGTAAACTCGCCTTTTATCTCACACAGTCCTTTGGCATGTCTCTTAATCATCTGGCATATTTCTTCAACGGATGGTGGTTCAATTATTGTACCATTATTCATATATTCAGAAACCTGTCTGAATATCCATGGATTTCCTCTTGCTGCCCTTCCAATCATTATTCCGTCACAGCCTGTATGCTTTATCATATTAACAGCATCTTCGCCGCTTTTAATATCGCCATTACCAATAACTGGAATCGATACTGCTTCTTTGACCTGTCTTATTATATCCCAGTCTGCATGTCCTGAATAATACTGCTGCCTTGTTCTTGCATGGACTGCAACGGCAGCCCCGCCAGACTCCTCAATAACATGTGCTATCTCAGGCGCATTTATACTATTCTCATCAAATCCTGCCCTTATCTTGATTGTAAGCGGCTTATCAAGCGCATCAGCCATCTTCTCGACTATTCTTCCGACAAGCACAGGATCCTTCATAAGTGCCGAACCCTCACCGTTATTGACTACCTTTGGAACAGGACATCCCATATTGACATCAATTATATCAAACTCTCTTTCTGAAAGTCTCTTTGCTATATCAGCCATGATATCCGGGTCTGAACCAAAAAGCTGCAATGCAAGCGGCCTCTCCTCTGGCACTGTCTTCATCAGGTCTTCTGTATTCTTATTGTTATACAGCACAGCCTTGGCACTGACCATCTCGGTACACATAAGCCCGCAGCCCTGCTCCTTGCATAAAAGTCGAAATGGCAGGTCTGTTACTCCTGCCATCGGTGCCAATGCAATATTATTCTTTATCTCAACATTTCCAATTCTCATAATTACTCCATGCCTAAGAAGAATACCTTGAAGAACATCTCAAGTGATTCAAGAAGTTCTCTCTTCTCATACTGATACTTCTTGACGAGCATACCGCATGCTATCTCGTCATACAGTAAATCGCCCTCGTCTGCTGATGATTTGAACAAAAGATTGCCTTCCTCATCGAATTCCATATCAAGTATTCCACCAACTTCCTCTGTGAAAAGAACGCACATAATCTTTAACTCGTTCTTTACATCATCCGGAAGCTTATCAAAATCAGGGTTAAAATAGTATTTCTTCTCATAAGAATTAGATACACATAAAACTACATTTTCATCAAACATATCCATATAATCCTCTCACAGAAACCTCTCCGGTTCTGATAATCTTCTCGCCCTCGTCTGTCTTAATGATAAGTTCGCCCTCATCATTGATTCCAAGTGCTTTTCCAACAATTTCCTTGTCAGCATATATTGCCTTGACGTCGCCGCCCTTATTGACAAGCATTGAATTATAGTCTTCTTTAAGCCCAGCCAGATTCTGTGTCTTAACAAATGTATCATAGTACTTAGCAAAGCTCTCTGAAAATGCGGCTACTATACGGCTTCTTTTCAGATGGTCGCCAGTCTCAAGATACAGAGAAGAAGCTGTTGCCTTGATTGCATCATCAAATTCTGTCGTATTAACATTAATTCCCATACCGATAACTACATAATGTATGTAATCCATCTCAGCACTCATCTCTGTTAATATTCCACATACCTTCTTCTTATTAAGAACTATATCATTAGGCCACTTTATACGGCACTCTGCGTCATGTCCGTCCTCTGTAAGAACCTTGTGGATTGCCTCCTGCACAGCCATGGCTGCCACTATTGTAAGCATTGATGCATTGACTGGTGCAATATCCGGTCTCAAAAGAAGTGACATCCATATCCCACTTCCTGCAGGAGAAACCCAATTCCTGCCGCGTCTGCCCCGACCACCTGTCTGGCTCTCTGTTATATAAAGTGTTCCATCCGCTGCATTATCTCTCTCTGCCGCTCTCTTAGCTTCGTTGTTGGTAGAATCTGTCTCGTCATAATACACTACTTTGCGGATAATCCCGGTTGTACTGCCTGTATCCACACATGTAAGCTGACTCATTATCTCACTTGATGTAAGAATATCAGGATACTGTGTTATATGATAGCCTTTATTCTGGACTGCCTCTATAACATAGCCTTCTTCTTTTAACTGGTTTATCACCTTCCAGACAGCCGTTCTTGAAACCCCCAGCATATTGCACAGTGCCTGCCCTGACACATATCCATCTGATTTTCTCAAAACATTTAAAATCTTAGTCTTCATACCATTACCCGCCATGCTATTACTGCCATAAGCAGAAGTCCTAACGTAACAACTGTAAGAATAACGCCTGACACCGTTCTGTCGCTCATGAAATTCTTGGCCGCTGTAAGTCCGTTAACTAATGCTCCAAGCATGAATTCCACAGCGAATAATATTCCGCTTCCGCTGCGAAGGAAAAGTATAATTATGAATACTACTCCTATTGCAAATGTGAGTGCTATATTGGCATAGTCTATGAGCATCTTGCTCTTTCTGTACGCGCCACTCGTTGTATAATACATAATGCCTCCATACCTTACGAATTAACCGTTGCCAATTACATTTTTACTTATAAGCTCCAAGTGTAGCTGCCATTACAGCCTTGATTGTATGCATTCTGTTCTCTGCCTCGTCGAATACAACTGACTGCTCTGACTCAAATACTTCATCAGTAACTTCCATCTCGTCAAGACCGAATTTGTCATGAATCTCTTTACCAATCTTAGTCTTAAGGTCATGGAATGCAGGAAGACAGTGCATAAATATTGCGTCCTTAGAAGCATTGTCCATAACTGCCTTGTTAACCTGATATGGAAGAAGTGCCTTGATTCTTTCAGCCCATACTTCATCAGGCTCGCCCATTGATACCCATACATCTGTGTATAATACATCTGCGTCCTTAGTTCCTGCCTTAACATCTTCTGTAAGTGTTACAGAACCACCGCTTATCTTTGCCCATTCCTCACACTGTGCAACAAGTTCCTTGTCTGGGAAATATTCCTTAGCTGTGCAGGCTGTATAATGAAGTCCTAACTTAGCGCAGACAATCATAAGTGAATTACCCATGTTGTATCTTGCATCACCCATGTATACGAACTTAACGCCCTTTAATCTGCCAAGTTTTTCCTTGATTGTAAGCATATCTGCGAGCATCTGTGTTGGATGGTATTCGTTAGTAAGTCCGTTCCATACAGGCACGCTTGAATATTTTGCAAGGTCTTCAACTATCTCCTGACCGAATCCTCTGTATTCGATTCCTTCAAACATTGTGCAGAGAACTCTTGCTGTATCAGCAATGCTCTCCTTCTTTCCAATCTGTGAACCTGTTGGGTCAAGATATGTAACACCCATACCAAGGTCATGTGCTGCCACCTCAAATGAGCAACGTGTTCTTGTACTTGTCTTCTCGAATATAAGTGCAACATTCTTTCCGATAAGTGGCTGTTCTACAATGCCCTTTTTCTTCTTATCCTTAAGCTCTGCTGCTAAGTCTATCAAATATAAAATCTCCTCAGGTGTGTAATCCTTGAGTGTTAAAAAGTCGCGTCCCTTTAAATCCATGACATCCTCCTGTCTGTATGGCAAATTCGCCTACATTGAATAATTAATAACTTTGTTCATTCTATCGCAATTATAGTTCTTCGTCAAATGCGTTGTTTAATTTGTGTAGTGGCAAGACGGTCGGTTGTGGGAGATAGCGGATAGCTTCCGTTAAACTTCTCTGCATAATAATAGGCACTGGGCGTTCCATGCTTCGTTCCCGACCGTTAACGCTGGCAACGCACATCCTTGTGCGCGCCAGCTCACGCGTCCGTCCATGGACGCGTGTACACTCGTTCCTTCTACATGCCCAGTGCCTTTATTATGCGTTCAGTTTAAAGTCAGCTTTCCGCCATCCCCCACAACCTCCCTTTCTCCACACTTCTCCAAATTCATGGCAGAGTAACTTTCCTCTCCTACACCTCTCCGGACTGGTTCGCCTTCCGTCCGCCAATAAAAAAGGTGGTGTGGCTTTTCTGACTGCAAACTATGCACATAATAAAAGCATTGAGCAAAGTCACTACCTAAGTGTACGCGCGTCCACGGACGGACGCGCGAGCTGTCTCGTGCATGGATGCACGTTGACAGCGTAACGAGAACTTAAACAGCCTTCCACGCTCAATGCTTATTATTATGTAGCGTAGTTTGTACGGAAGAAAACCACACCACATTTTTTATCCCTTAATGGAATATATGATCTCCAATTATTACAAAATCTGAATAGTTGTTAACATCTACAGTATATAATGCCCTGAATGATGTATAACCACCTATATTATTAACGCCTGATAATGCTTCAAGTGCTGCCTGCATGCATTCTGTGTTTCTCGGACCATTTGCAAGTCTTGCTGCAAATCTGTCTGATGGATTACCAGCGCCATCTGATACACCAGAGAACTGTGATCTCTGATAAACAACACCCGAAACTGTACCTGGATAATGTCCGCTTCGCACTCTGTTAAGAATAACATTTGCAACAGCGAGCTTTCCTGCATATGGCTGATATGCAGCCTCCCAGTCTATGATACATGCCATAAGCCATATATCATCGTCTGATACGCTCATAGTTGGGTTATATGTTATATCTGTTCCTGATATTGTATTAGCAATTATCTTCTGTCGTCTTGCTTCCTCTGCTGCAGCCGCCGCTCTTTCAGCTTCTGCCTCTGCCTCAAGTCTTGCTTCTTCTGCAAGTCTTTCAGCCTCTTCTTCTGCTTCAATAGCTTCAATCTCTGCTATTGTATATCCTGCAAGAAGATTATCTGTTCCAATCTGTTCTGCTATAGCCTCTGCTTCTTCTCCAAAACATAAGCACTGTGTCTGTACATAACCTTCGCAGTTTCCTGAACTAACTTTAGTCCATTCCTTTCCGACCATATCAACATCTACAAGTGTGTTAGTATATAATCTTCCCACAACCTGTGCTGTCTCTTCGTCAGAAGTGTCATAAACATCAAGATAAGGATCAGTAATTGCTACTGCCTTGTTCTTGTATGTTCCTGTTTCTTCATACCCAGTCACAAGAACCTCTTCTGTATTAGCTGAATAAGATGCAACCTTAATTCCCGTGTCAGTATTCTGTGTTTTCTCATAGGTAGTTGCCACTGCTGGAAGAACCGGTGTCATAAATAACACAATTGCAGCTCCCACATAGCAAGCAGCTTTGCTACTTCTAAGTTTCATATTATACTTCCCTTTCCGGCGGCTTATTTAGCTTCGCCTGTAAATTGTTACAGAAATGTTACAATTTATTACGGAAATATAATAGCAAAGTTACAGTAATTTGTCAAATATGTTAAAACCCGCTCTATGAGCGGGTTTGCGGATTCGTCTATTAAATTCATTTTGCAAAATATAGTATATGACCATATATATAGTTGGTTATCTACACACTTCTCTGTCTGACAGCTTCGTATGTAAGAATTGTACATGCTATTGCCGCGTTAAGAGATTCAACCTCTCCCTGCATCGGAATTCTTATAAGTATATCTGCCTGCTTAGTGATATCATCTGTAAGTCCATTCCCCTCATTACCTATTAGAAATGCGGTTCCTTCCCTGTAATCTTCACCAAGATATGTATTCTTTCCGTCAAGATGTGCAGCATATACCTTAATTCCAGCATTCTGACACTGTGAAACTGCATCGCTAAAATCCTGCACATATACAAATGGCACTCTGAATATAGAACCCATTGTTGACCTTATTGTCTTAGGATTATATATATCCACAGTATTAGAACTCATAACAACTCCGGTAACACCTGCACCTTCACCCATCCTTAATATAGTTCCCAGATTACCCGGATCCTGAAGATTCTCAACAAGAATCAGCAACGGATTGTCGGTAAGCATATCTGAAATACTGCTGTCCTTCATTCTTACAACCGCCATAATTCCCTGTGGTGTCTGTGTCTGTGACATTCTGTCAAATACATTATCGGCGACAATCTCAATACTGTCAGAAGAAATCCCCTGCTTCTTAACCAGCTCATGCACATACTCAGGATTGTTACTATGAAATCTTTCAGACATATATATCTTTACAAGTAAATCTGCCGGCACCTCAGATACCATGCGGACTCCCTCTACAACATATTCTTTATTCTTCTTTCTTTCCCTGGCCTTAGAAAGCAATGATATAACATGCTTTACCTGTGAACTGCTCGTACTGGTTATCATTATGAGGTTACCTTTCTGCCATGCATTACTTAGAAAGTAATGCACTTATATTAAATTCATAATCATTAATATCCTTAGTCATGGCAAGTGCTTCATCAATATCATAATCAACAAACTTACCATCCTTGTATGCTACAAGTCTGTTACTCTTTCCTTCAGCAAGAAGATCAACCGCATAAGCACCCATAATAGACGCATACATTCTGTCCTTACATGTTGGTGAACCACCACGCTGCATGTATCCTAAAATAGTAGCTCTTGTCTCAATACCTGTTGCAGCTTCAATTCTTCTTGCCATTCCTGTAGAATGTCCGATACCTTCAGCATTAATAATAAGATGGTGTTTCTTGCCCTTCTTTCTTCCTTCTATAATATGATTAATAAGAGTCTGCTCATCATTATCATATCTTTCAGGAAGAAGGATATCCTCTGCACCATTGGCAATACCACACCACAATGCTATATATCCTGCATTTCTTCCCATAACCTCGATAATACTGCATCTTTCGTGTGATGTAGATGTATCTCTTATCTTATCAATAGCTTCCATTGCTGTATTAACAGCAGTATCAAATCCAATAGTATAATCTGTACATGCAATATCAAGATCAATTGTTCCCGGAAGTCCGATAGTATTAATTCCCTGTGCTGCAAGCTTCTGTGCACCTCTGAAAGAACCATCTCCACCGATTACAACTATACCGTCAATTCCATGCTTTCTGCATACTTCAGCACCTCTCTTCTGACCTTCTTCAGTCATGAATTCCATGCATCGTGCTGTATAGAGGACTGTTCCACCACGCTGGATAATATCAGCAACGCTTCGCTTGTCCATATCAATTATCTCATCATTAAGAAGTCCGTTATAGCCCTTCTGAATACCCTTGACCTTAAGTCCCTTATTCAAAGCAGTTCTTACAACTGCACGGATAGCAGCATTCATGCCTGGAGCATCTCCACCACTTGTTAATACGCCGATTGTTTTAATTTCCTTTGCCATAACTTCCCCTTTCTTATCTCTTAATATTATTTTCTGCTTTATGTTACCACATTATAAAAGAAAAATCTTCTTTTTTTGATAATTTTTTACCAATGTTAATTAAAATTTATGTTGTAGCAACATTTTTCTCACCATATTTACTCTTAAGAATATAAAGCAGGTCTGATGTCACCTTCACGCACTGACTCTGTGGAAGCGCTATTCTCTGTTTTTCTGCCACACAATATATTGTGACTGTGTCTTTACCGTCCGATTCTTTGAAAATATCAGTAAGCTCATCCCTGTGTGTCTCATACTCAGCAAGACTGTCAAACCTGAGCCACAATCTTCTTGGAACACTGTCAAAGCTCACAACACTGTCTGCCGTAAGTCTTGCAGGTTTGTCGGCATCTGCCTGTATTCTTCCCGTAACAAATACTTTGTTGGTCGTATCAAAAAGTCTTTTATATTTTTGATAATTTCTTGCAAACATGATTACCTCAACGCTTCCAACAAAATCTTCTATTGTAAGGTACGCCATCTGCTGGCCTGAACCGGTAGTAATAACCTTAATGTTACTTATAAGGCCACCTATCGTCTGCTTTGAACCGTTCATAAGCTTTGCCTGTCCGGTTTCCTCATCAATCAGAAAATCTGTACTTCTCGCAGAAATATGCTTCTCCCACATACCAGTATATTCATCCAGCGGATGTCCTGTTACATATACACCGAGAACTTCTTTTTCACGTTCAAGCAGATCCTCCTTTTCAAACTCCTGAATATCAGGCACTTTCATTTCAAGGCTCTGTTTATCCTCTTCACTTACGAAATCGAATAGTGACATTTGTCCTGAAATAGCATCTTTATTCTGCTTAACAGCACTATCAATCATTCTCTCATAGACATTCATCATGCCCCGTCTCGTATTACCAAATGTGTCAAATGCACCTGCAAGTATAAGATGCTCAACTGTTCTCTTATTAATTGCCCCTGCCATCCTTGTAATAAAATCCTGCATGGAGTGAAAATCGCCATTATTGGTTCTTTCTTCAATAATCGCAGTAATTGTAGGTCTTCCCATACTCTTTACCGCATTAAATCCAAACCTTATATTCTTACCTTCAACACCAAAATCAGCAATCGATTTATTGACATCAACAGGAAGAATACTAATTCCCATCTCTCTTGCTGCGAGAATATATTCTGCAACCTTACTTGTTTTATCAGTTACACTTGATATCAGCCATGCCATATACTGTACAGGAAAATGTACTTTCAGATATGCTGTCTGATATGCCACAACCGCATAGCATGCCGCATGTGACTTGTTAAATGCGTATTTTGCAAAGTCCAACATCTCATCATATATCCTGTTTGCAGTCTGTTCACTTATGCCATTCTTAATACAGCCCGGTACTCCGTTAGCTTCATTACCGTATACAAAATTCTGACGTTCCTGCTCCATTACATCAAGCTTTTTCTTAGCCATTGCTCTTCGCACATTATCACTACCGCCCCACGAATATCCGGCAAGGTCACGGACAATCTGCATAACCTGCTCCTGATACACCATACAGCCATAAGTCGGCTCTAAGATTGGCTCTAACTGCGGGCATTCATAGGTTATGTTTCCCGCATTCTCTTTTCCTTTAATATACTGTGGTATAAAATCCATTGGTCCCGGTCTGTAAAGCGATATACCGGCAATTAAATCCTCTAAACAATCCGGTTTTAACTCTTTCATGAAGTTTTTCATTCCGCCACTCTCTAACTGGAATATACCTGCACATTTGCCCTGACTTATACATTCAAATACAGACTTATCGTTATATGGTATATTATCCACTGAAAATGCAGGGTCAATCTGCTGTTCACATTTTTCAGTCTGCTGGATTACAGTTAAGTTTCTAAGACCTAAAAAGTCGAATTTTAACAGTCCCAGATGCTCCAGAGTAGGACCTTCAAACTGCGTAACCTTAACATTATCTGCTCCAACTGCAACCGGAACATACTCTCCAACATCCTTCTGACTGATAAGAACACCTGATGCATGAACTGAAGCATGCCTTGGCAGTCCTTCAAGTCTCTTTGCTTTATCTATAAGATCTCTCACTGTCTCATCAGCTTCATACAATGCCTTAAACTCAGCATTTGGCTTAATGTCCCTGTCTGCGTCACCATTCATTGCACTGTCAATCGTAACACCAACCTTCTGTGGTATCATCTTCGCAATGTTATCAACCATCGCATATGGAAGATCCATAACCCTTCCGACATCTTTAATAACAGCTCTTGCTGCCATAGTTCCAAATGTGATTATCTGGCACACACATTCTTTACCATATTTTTCTATAACATAATCAATAACCTTCTGTCTGCCTTCTGGTGCAAAGTCCACGTCAATATCGGGCATGGACACACGCTCAGGATTCAGAAATCGTTCGAATACAAGATTGTATTTAACAGGGTCAAGTGTTGTTATTCCAAGACAGTATGACACAAGACTTCCCGCCGCTGAGCCTCGTCCGGGTCCAACTGGAATATCATGTGTCTTAGCATAATTAATGTAATCCCACACAATCAAAAAATAATCAACATATCCCATTGAATAGATAACTGACAGCTCATAAGAAAGTCTCTGGAATATATCATTCGAATCCTCTGCCCTTTTTATAACAACATCTTTTCTGTCTGCAACTATTGATGCTTTTGCCTGCTCTATAATATCTTCAATACATACATCTGCGGTCTTGTCCGGATATCTCTCCTTTAACCCCTCATAGCATAAAGCATTAAGATACACCCATGAATTCTTTCCATATTCTTCTGGCACATCAAACGCTGGCAGCTTTGTAACTCCGAATTCTATCTCAACATTACATCTTTCTGCTATCTTATGAGTGTTCTCAACTGCTTCCGGTGCGTATTTGAACAATTCCGCCATCTCTTCCTCTGACTTTAAATAGAACTGTCCGCCCTCATATCGCATCCTGTTTTCATCAGAAAGCTTCTTACCTGTCTGTATACATAATAATATATCATGTGCATCTACATCATCTGCATAAGTATAATGAACATCATTCGTACATACCAGTTCAATTCCGGTCTCATTATGCATACGCATAAGCTGTGGATTGACATAGTGCTGTTCTGCTATTCCATGATCCTGCAATTCAAGAAAGAAATTTCCCTTTCCGAATATATCCTGGAGTTCAAGGGCAGCATCTCTGGCTGTCTCATACATGCCTCTTGACAGATATCTCTGCACCTCACCTGCAAGGCACGCACTCGTAGCAATAATTCCCTCGTGATATTCCCTTAACACTTCCTTGTCTACTCTCGGCTTATAGTAAAAGCCTTCTGTAAACCCTTTTGAGACTATCTTCATAAGATTCTGATATCCGGTGTTATTCTCTGCCAGCAATACAAGGTGATTATATTTATCCTCGCTCTGTCCTGCACCTTTATCAAACCTTGACCCCGGAGCTACATACACCTCACAGCCAAGAACAGGCTTGATTCCTGCCTTCTTAGCCGCCTCGTAAAATTCAATAACACCATACATCACACCATGGTCAGTTATTGCAAGGCTGTCCATGCCAAGTTCCTTTGCCCGTTTAGTAATCTCTTTTATCTTACTGGAGCCATCCAGCAATGAATATTCAGTATGCACATGCAAATGTGTAAAACTCATAACAACTCCTCCCTATGTCAAAAAATATAACATATTTTCGTTTATTAATCAGCAATTTTATGATATTCTATATTTAATTATTAATGTAAGGGAGTTGTATTATGTTAATATCTGATATTCCCGTAGGCGGGTCAATTTCAATTGAAATATCCATAGATAATGTCAGCTACGAGATGCCTTCCTCTGTTGTTGCATCCAAGAATGGCTACATTCTCATAGCGCCTTTTACATCAAAAGGTGCTGTAATAGATTTTTCTTCTTATAAGGATATTTTATTTAATCTTTATACCATAGACCCGGTAACAAAGAACCGTGTAGTCTGGAAGAATATTAACATAGAAACTATCACTTATAAATCAACCGGTTTCGCATCTGCTTACTACAAAATCTCGACCAATGTTTTTGCCAGCATTGCCTCTGAATGCGACAGAAGATTTAATCAGCGCATTTCAACCGGGGCTTCGGGACATATCTCATCAGATACCACAGAAGCTGATATTCCGGTAACGTTAATTGATGTCAGTGATAAAGGACTTTCATTTTCAACCAGCAACGAACTATTATATAACTATAATAATACATATATAACATTTTCAGATCAGGCAAACGGAAAGCAGTTTAACTTTCATTTTAAATGTTTTATCATACGCAGCCAGTTGTATGGCGAACGCTACATTTATGGATGTATTATCCCAACTCCATCCCGCGAATATCTTACATATGTTTTTCTTAAAAAAATTGAATCCAGAATCAGTTCTGCTAAGGAACAGTCTAAACAGACCGCTCTTAAAGATGCTGCTGACGTTGCTTCACAATCTATTGAAAGCACTTCGTCAGGATATCATTCACACATATCTGAAAAGAATAAGCGTTGATATAAGGGGCATATCACAATGTGATATGCCCCTTTATTATTAATCATCTTCTTTTTCTTTAGCTGTATCATCAGATTCATTATCGTCTGAATGACTGCCAATATTCTTCCATATATCGCTTTCCGGCTCACCACTAACTGTCGATGAATAGCTTCCATCTTCATTAAATGTTACGCTTTCTGCCACTTTCTCTGATGTTGAGAATAATGAAGTATCAACCGGTTCAGGTATTCCCTTTGCCTCTCTGAATATCTTCATGAATTCCTTGCCTGTGATAGTCTCATGGTCATACAGATATCTTGCAAGCTGATTCATTACATCTCTGTTATCTCTTATAATCTGCTTAGCTTCCTCATAACATGAAGCGATAAGCTTCTTTACCTCGTCATCGACCTCTGCCTCAGTTGCCTGTGCACAGTTCATAGATGCTCTTCCGCTAAGATATTCATCTTCAACTGTTGATAATGCAACAAGTCCGAATCTGTCTGACATACCATATCTTGTAATCATTGTCTTGGCAAGGTTAGTTGCTTTCTTGATATCATCATAAGCACCATTAGTAACTGAACCAAATACAACTTCTTCTGCAGCACGGCCACCAACAAGTGATATAAGGTCTGTCATAAGTTCATCCTTAGTCTCAAGATGCTTCTCTTCCTCTGGGAAGTTAAGCACATAACCAAGTGAACCATTAGTATGAGGTATAATAGTAATCTTCTGGACCGGATCAGAATTATTCTTGATAGCTCTTATAAGGGCATGCCCAATCTCATGGTAAGCAACAACCTGCTTTTCCTTCTTGCTAAGAACTCTTTCCTTCTTCTCCTTACCTGCTACAACTGTATCAAAAGCACCAAGAAGGTCCTTCTGGGTAACAACATTTCTTCCATTCTTAACTGCCGCAATAGCAGCTTCATTAATGATATTGGCAAGGTCTGAACCAACAAGACCGCTTGTTGCCATTGCAATCTCATCAAAATCAACTGTATCGTCCATAAGCACATCCTTAGAATGTACCTTAAGAGTCTCAATTCTTCCCTTCTTATCAGGTCTGTCAACGGTAATTCTTCTGTCGAGACGACCTGGTCTAAGTAAAGCCTTATCAAGTACTTCCGGTCTGTTAGTTGCTGCAAGAATGAATATTCCCTTAGAAGAATCAAAACCATCCATCTCTGCAAGTAACTGGTTCAATGTCTGCTCACGCTCGTCATTGCCACCGCCATACTTGGAATCTCTGCTCTTACCAATAGCATCAATCTCATCAATAAATATAATACATGGAGCCTGCTTAGTTGCTTCCTTGAACAAATCTCTTACTCGTGATGCACCAACACCAACGAACATCTCTACAAAATCAGAACCTGCAAGTGAGAAGAAAGGTACATCTGCCTCACCGGCTACAGCCTTAGCAAGAAGCGTCTTACCTGTTCCCGGAGGTCCTACTAAAAGTGCACCCTTAGGAAGCTTTGCACCAATCTTGGCATATTTCTCAGGGTAATGTAAGAAATCAACAATCTCTGTAAGTGATTCCTTAGCTTCATCCTGACCTGCAACATCCTTGAATGTAACACCTGTCTTTTTCTGGACATATACTTTGGCGTTGCTCTTTCCAACGCCCATTCCGCCCATCATTCCACCATTCTTAGCAATTCTTCTATATACAAATGCAAAGATTATATATATGAATAAAAATGGCAGTACATATGCTAGCAGAAATTCTACGATTGAAGAACTTGAATCCGGAATATATCCTTCAAACTCAATTCCTTTTCTCTTAAGAAGCGGTACAAGAGTATCATCATTAACATATCCTGTATAATATGTGTATGAAACTCCTGCTATGCCAGACTGTTTCTCCTCTTCAACTGGTGTAATAAGGATTCTGTCCTGCTCTAATGCTACTTTCTTTACCTTATCTTCATCAATCATCTGCATGAACTGGTCGTAGCTTATCTCCTTGTATGTCGCATTCCTAAACATATTGCTAAGAAGCGTAAGCCCTATAAATGTTACAACTGCCGCTATAATAATGAATATTATAAGGTTAACATTCTTTGGCTTCTTATTATTATTGTTGTTATTACGATTATTGTTGCGGTTATCGTTATTATTATAACCATTGTCATAACCGTTGTTGTTATAATTATCCATACTCTTCTCCTGATATGATACTGTACTTATCTTAAGCATTTCCAAATAAGTCTGTTTTCATTATAAAGAAGGAAAAAATATAAATCAACCAAAATCTAAGTGTTTAATAAGATGTTTATATTTACTTTATATTCTTAGTTTTTTTCTTTAAACTATGGAAATTTATAATACAGGGCTGTATAATATTGCATATTTTTTTGATTACACATTCAGATTGGAGGAAAAGATGGCTGTTAAATATGTATTTGTAACAGGTGGTGTTGTTTCCGGTTTAGGAAAAGGTATCACTGCCGCATCTTTAGGCAGACTGCTTAAAGCCCGTGGTTTTTCTGTAACCATGCAGAAGTTTGACCCTTATATTAATATTGATCCAGGTACTATGAACCCTATCCAGCACGGAGAAGTTTTCGTAACTGACGATGGTGCTGAGACAGACCTTGACCTTGGTCACTATGAAAGATTTATTGATGAAAGCCTTAATAAGAATTCTAATGTAACTACAGGTAAAGTATACTGGTCTGTATTACAGAAGGAACGACGTGGAGATTTCGGTGGAGGCACAGTCCAGGTAATCCCTCATATTACTAATGAAATAAAGAGCCGTTTTTTCAGAGATTATTCAACTGATGAAACTAAGATTGCAATTATAGAAGTAGGTGGTACTGTCGGAGATATCGAAAGTCAGCCTTTCCTTGAAGCAATCAGACAATTCCAGCATGAAGTCGGACATGAGAACGCAATTCTTATTCATGTAACACTTATTCCTTATCTTAAAGCATCTGGTGAGATGAAGACTAAGCCAACTCAGGCAAGTGTTAAGGAACTTCAGGGAATGGGAATCCGTCCTGATATTCTTGTATGCCGTACAGAGCATCCTCTCGAGGCAGGTATAAAGGACAAGATAGCACTTTTCTGTAATGTACCTAAGTCTCATGTACTTCAGAACTTAGATGTTGAGATTCTTTATGATGCACCTCTTGCGATGGAAGAAGAACATCTTGCACAGGTAGCATGTGAATGTTTACACCTTGACTGTCCAGAACCAGACCTTGATGAATGGAGAGCAATGTGCAAGGCCTGGAAGAATCCTACTAAGAAGGTAACTGTTGCATTAGTTGGTAAATATATCCAGCTTCATGATGCTTATATCAGTGTTGTAGAAGCATTAAAGCATGGGGGTGTATATAATTCATGTGATGTAACTATCAAATGGATTGATTCAGAAACTGTAACTCCTGAAACTGCTGATGAGCTTCTCTCTGACGTATCTGGCATATTAGTTCCAGGTGGATTCGGTGACAGAGGTACAGAAGGAAAGATTGAAGCTATCCGTTATGCCAGAGAACATAATATTCCATTCTTAGGATTGTGCCTGGGAATGCAGCTTTCAATTGTTGAATTTGCAAGAAATGTTATAGGCTATGACGACGCACACAGTGTTGAACTTAATCCTAACACAACTCACCCTGTTATACATCTTATGCCAGACCAGGAAGGCATTGATGATATCGGCGGTACATTAAGACTTGGTTCTTATCCTTGTGTACTTGATAAAACAAGCAAGGCTTATGAACTCTATGGCGAAGAGCTTATACATGAACGTCACAGACACAGATATGAAGTTAATAATGATTACAGAAAAGTTCTTACTGAGAATGGTATGATGCTTTCAGGAATATCTCCTGACGGAAGAATTGTTGAGATGATAGAATTAAAGAATCACCCATGGTTTATTGCCACACAGGCTCATCCAGAGTTAAAGTCAAGACCTAATCGTCCACATCCATTATTCAGAGGCTTCATAACAGCAGCACTTGAATATCAGAATAAAAACCATTAATTATATTATATATGCATAACAAAAAACATCACCTGACGAATCCGACTTTCGTATCAGGTGATGTTTTTTATTGCTTTTGCTTATAAAATTATTATTTATTAAGACCATTAAGAATCTTCTTAATTCTCTTAACTTCATCGTCTTCTAACTTCTGTGATTCACAAATAGAAGCAACCATATCAACAGCCTTTCCATTGAACCAGAAATCGGCTTCTTCCTTTAAAAGCTGTCTTCTATATTCTTCTTCTGAACGAAGTGGATGAATGAAAGCTGCCTTTCCTTTACGGTATGTATCAACAAATCTCTTGTCCTTCAACTTACCTACGAAAGTAACAACTGTTGTTCTTGCGTAATCCTTACCATAATCGTCTCTTAACTGATCAATAAGTTCCTGTACAGGAATATCCTGTGGTGCTTCCCATATAAGCTTCATAATTAATGCTTCACATGGACTTAATTCATTAAAATGATTTCTGCTCATAAACCCTCCTTAGGCTCTTCCATAGATATACATATTCTATATTATACTGCCATTATTAATATTTTTCAACTGTATAATGAATAGTCGGATATGGATTTCACAATTGTATTACCGATAAACTGAATCCATCAAATTCCTTTTCTACAATAGTGAAATTCTGGGGAAGTCCGCACATATATGCTTTCATTTTCCCTTTCTCTAATCTATAAACTATTTTGTCCAAAATGTCAAGCACACCTTGACCTGTAGCCTTGCCATAAGCCTCTTTTAATGTCCATATTCTGAAGAATCTTTGATCACTATCGCACTCTTTAATCCATTCTGCTTCAGATATGTCAAAGAAGCGTTTTGCCAGATTCTGTCTACCTTTGCGGGCTTTTTCAATATCAATTCCTACCGGTCTGTCGCCTATCACGCACGCTACATAATTAGACGAATGTGAAATATTGAAAAAAATTTCACGATTTGACAAAAAATAAGGTTTTCCTTGCGAATTATATACTATTTCATAATCAAAGTACGGATTATTCGCTTTAATCAAAGAAATAATATCCACCTTCTCATATAGATTTTCATCTGTTTTATAATCTCTTTCTCCTGTTTTTATAGACCATTTTCCTACCGCATAATTAAGAAGTAGGCCTGCCGTCACGGTTTGCAGCTTATTTTCACGCATTTTCATCTTATCAGCCTTAGTTTTCCTGTATTCCGGAATAAGCGAATAGGCCTTTTCATATAACTTTTCATCAGTTAATGAATCTGTCGTTGTCACAAATATCATCATAATCATTCACCATCTATACACTTATTGTCTGTGCATCTGCCATATAACGCTTTGAGAACACGAATACTATATCACCTGATTTAATAAGTGTCTCACCATTTCTTAAAACTTGTACGGCTTGCAACATCGCCCGCATATCCAATCTGGATAATGTCAAATATACGTTTTTTCTTATTATTCACCGTATCCCATCCTCCTACTTAAGCATATACCACGGAAGCAGCAATGCTCTTATATATTTTGCAAATGGCACATATGCCGTTATGTTAATGAATACCGGACATAATATAAGACACGCTATAAGAAGCACCGGTATTATTGAAATCATTGCATTGGCTCTCCTTACAGGTATTGCCACAAGCCATGCAAATAAAGTAACTGCTATTACATACACAGCCATATGAAGTATATCTGCTGCCCCCTTAAGTTGTCCTGCCACCACAAGTGTTAACATTGCTGATACTGCAAAAAGTACACATGATATGAATGCATACAACGGCTTTCCTGCCACACGGTACATACGAGGCAGTGTTATAAATGTTCCGGAATTCTTATCAAGATAATATTCCACGATTCCAAAAAGTCCGCCTATATATACAAGAATTATAAGTAATGCCCTTAACGGAAACTCTCCTGTCTTATCTTCAAGCTGTATCCCATTATCCTGTACACCATCTAGCACCTTAAAATCAATTCTGAATGTGTCATCTCCGGATATGTATTCCTCGTACCCTTTTCTTATCTCTTCCTCTGCCTTTTCTGAATGCTTTTTAAATATGTCTACAGAATCAACATAATTAACTGCAACCTCGGGCGAGTATGCCTTAAACATAGCAGAAAAGAATATCTCATCAGTCATTGAGCTGACAAAATCTGACCTGCATATGATAAGCTCTATAATGTCTCTGTAGCTGCCACTGTCAAGCTTATCCTTAAGCCCGGTACCAACTACATAGCCACACTCTGTGTATTTATTCATTATATCCTGCTCAAGCTTTTCCTGCGACTCTGCTTCGTAGAATTGAACTGAATAATTGCTATTCACAAGATAATCTCTTGTCATTATGGCAATCTTATCGTCATCTTCAAGCACTATCCCAACCCTTACAGGCTCTGTCTCCTTAAGAGACGCTGTATTCGTAATTATTAACGCTGCAACAGGCATTGCAATAAGCACCACGACAATCACAGGATTCTTTAACTGCCTTTTAACAAGCAGATACAGCCAGTATAACAATCTCTTCATTATCTGTCTCTCCTTATCTTAACCGCCAATGCCCCTGCTGCCTGAAATATAATTATCCACATAACATTTGTCATAATGGTACTGATATCCACAGTTCCCTTGATTATCTGACATGCAAGTGTGAATAAGCCGTTAGTCGGAAGATACATGCCAATAACCCTCACACCCGGCGCAAGAAATGCTGATGAAACAATACATCCGGATGCATACATGCACGACATTCCAAGGATACACACCGTAATAACTGAATACACCGTGTCGTCAACTACTGAGAATATACAGTTTATAAATGAAACTGCCGAATACACAAGCACCACAATCCCCAGTGTGGAAGCAATGAATTCTCCAACTGTCGAAACTGCCAGAACACCTGATATTGCAGGAATCCCCAGCCTCATTACATTAATTATAATAAAAAGCACCTCAAATATCACTATATACACAATGCCAACTCCGGTGGTTCTTGCAATTCCTGTATCAAATGCTGATATTCCCGCACCTTTAAGACTCTTTGCAAGCGACCTGCTATAGTTCTTCATATTACCGGCACATGTTATTGTGCTAAGTAAAAGCAGCATTACAATTGCTGTACATACATAAAACTGTACTGTACTCAGACCTTCTTTAGCCGATATATCCCTTGTCTTAAAGTATATGCTTCTGTTAAGCGCATATGAAAGATATATGTCATTAAGCTTATTCTCGTGTGTTCCACGCAGCCCCCTGTAATTCTTAAGCACACCATTGAACAAATCGTCAAATGTATATATCCCCGCTTCTGCAGTTGCAAGGTCAGAGCCTCCTGCCCTCACCATCTCTCGGAATATCATCGAAGTATTATTAACCCCCTCTGACTGACACACAACCTCAACAGGTGTATTCTCGCCCGACATAATATCACTTATCATATTCTCCGGCACAATAATAGCCATAACATAATAATTATTTCTTAAACCATCTATAGCCTTCTGTCTGTCAGTATATTCAAATGTACAGACATTCTTAATTGTGTCTATCTCACTGACATAATTGAATGCCATCTTAATATATCGAAACTCCTTATTATCTGCCGAATCAGAGTTTTCTGTATCATCATAATCAGGATACACAACAGCAACCTTCATCCTCATGTCACTGTCCTGTGCCGTTGCAATGCCTACGCATGTACTTATTGCAATAACAAGCACTGCCGTCACTATCGTACCCAGAATTATCTTCGGTATAGATAAAAATGCGGATTTAATCTGCAATTTTAATAATTCCAGTTTCCTTCTCATCTAATCCCCCAATTAAATCTATCTGTGAATAATCTCTAAAAGTTCATTGCCTGTAACCGGATGGTCAAGTTCATTAAGCTTACCATTCTTTAAAAGGTACATTCTGTCAGCAAGCCTTAATTCACCTTCTTCGTGGCTTGTTATAATGACCGTACCTCCGCTTTTCGTGTAAGCAGACAGATAATTCATAATATCCTGTTTACACACAATATCCAGTGAAGCGCCCGGCTCATCTAATATAAGTACAGGTGGATTCTTAGCCAGTGCACAGCATATGCTTAAACGCTTCTTCATGCCTCCTGACAGCTTATCAACACGTTTGTCAAGATATTCTGACACTCCTAACACTGCAGGAACACCGCCCTTTAAGTCTGCGTCCATGTTTCTTCCTGTATCACAGTACCAGAATTTAAGATTATCCCTTGCCGACAGCTTCTCCATAAGTGGATTCTCCTGCGGCACAAAACCAATATATTTCTGAAACACCAACGCATCTGCAAATGCATCTGTGCCATCTATCTTAAGACTTCCTCCATCTGCCTTAAGACTTCCTGCCAGTATCTCCAGAAGAGTAGATTTGCCACAGCCGTTGGCACCGACTATGGCAATATACTCTCCGCTGGCAGCATGAAACGAAGCGCCGTTAAGCACTGTCGTTTTCCTGCCATATGATTTTCTAATATTCTCCGCCTCTATAAACATACATATATCTCCACATTAATTCTGGGCTGCTGTATCAAACTGGCTGTAATACAGCTTGTGATAGAATCCGTTCTTAGCCAGTAATTCTTCATGATTACCCTGCTCTATAATATGTCCGTCTTTCATAACAAGAATAACATCCGCAGACTGGATAGTTGAAAGTCTGTGGGCTACGATAAAGCTTGTTCTTCCCTCCATCAGCTTTGCAAATGCATTCTGTATCTTTATCTCTGTTCTTGTATCAATAGAAGATGTAGCCTCATCAAGAATAAGCATTGGCGGCTTTGCAAGCATAATTCTTGTTATACATAAAAGCTGCTTCTGTCCCTGTGAAAGACTTCCGCCATCCTCGCCTATAACTGTGTCGAATCCATTAGACATTCTCTTGATGAATCCATATGAATGTGCTGCCTTTGCTGCGGCAATAATCTCTTCCTCTGTAGCATCCGGCTTACCCACAACAATATTCTCTCTTATAGTTCCTGACTTTAGCCATGTCTCCTGAAGAACCATACCAAAGCCCTGTCTTAAAGACTTTCTGGTCATCTGTCTTATATCAGTTCCTGATACGTCAATGCTTCCGCTGTTAACATCATAAAATCTCATAAGAAGATTAATAACTGTTGTTTTTCCACAACCCGTAGGTCCGACAATCGCTATTCTCTGTCCCTTCTTGACATGAAGATTGAAGTTCTCAATAAGCTTCCTGTCAGGTACATAGGAAAAGCATACATCATTAAGATCAACTGTTCCGTCAACCTCTTCAACAATCCTGGCATCTTTAGCATCAGGAATCTCAGACTCTTCTTCAATAAGTTCAAATATTCTGGCTGCACATGCAAGAGCGTTCTGAAGCTCTGTGACAACGCCTGATATCTCGTTAAAAGGTTTAGTATACTGGTTGGCATAACTTAAGAAGCTTGATAACTGGCCAACTGTGATACCGCCATTGATAGCTGAAAATGCACCAACAATCGCAACGCTCGCATATACAAGGCTGTTTACGAATCTTGTTGACGGGTTAGTAATAGATGAGAAGAAGATTGCCTTTAAGGAATACTTCTGAAGTCTTTCATTAATCTCATCAAATTTTCTTACCGCCTCATCTTCATAGCCGTAAGCCTTAACTACCTTCTGTCCACCAATCATTTCATCAATAAGTGCTGTCTGCTCACCTCTTGTCTCAGACTGAAGTTTGAACATGCTGAAGGTCTTCCTGGCAATAAAGCTTGCAACTATAAATGAAAGTGGCGTGATAACAACAACTGCAAGTGTAATCTTAGCATTGATTGTAATCATGAATATAAGTGTTCCAAGTATAGTCATGACACCTGTAAAGAACTGTGTGAATCCCATAAGCAGACCATCTGCAAACTGGTCAACATCAGCAATTACACGACTCACAATCTCACCATATGAATGTCCGTCAATATATTTTAGTGGAAGAACCTGAATTTTCTCTATAGCCTCATTTCTAATGTCTCTGGTTACTTCATATGTGATTCTGTTGTTACATATGTTCATAAGCCACTGTGAAAGTGCTGTAATTCCAACAAATATTCCGATTCGAATAAGTATATTCACAATCTTTGCAAAATCTACATTATCCACGCCGATAATGCAGTCAATTCCACGTCCGACAAGGATTGGCACATAAAGTGTTGTTGCAACTGTTACTGCCGCCATAATAAGCGATAATATTATGAAAAAGCTGTGCTTCTTAATTCTTTTAAGGAGTTTTACAAATGTTGATTTATTCTTCTTCATTATGCTACGCCCCCTTCTGAATCTGCTTTCTTAAACTGTGATTCATATATCTCCTTATAAACCTCACAATTTGCAAGAAGCTCGTCATGTGTTCCCATTCCTGCAACCTGTCCGTCATCTAATACGATAATGAGATCAGCATACATAAGTGATGCCGCTCTCTGTGAAACTATGAACACCGTAGGAGAATTGTTCATTCCCCTTATAGCTTTTCTAAGTGCTGCATCAGTTGCAAAATCAAGGGCTGATGCACTGTCGTCGAGAATAAGCACATCCGGCTTTCTTACGATTGCTCTTGCAATTGTAAGTCTCTGTCTCTGTCCTCCTGAAAGATTCTTTCCACCCTGTTCAATAGGATAGTCAAGACGACCTTCCTTAGAATCTACGAATTCCTTAGACTGTGAAATCTCAAGTGCTTCATCTATCTGCTCATCAGTAGCACCCTTCTTTCCCATCCACATATTCTCTCTTATAGTACCTTTAAAAAGTACTGCTTTCTGCATAACGATACCGACTTTATTTCTTAAGGTTTCTATATCGTACTCTTTAACATTGACACCATCAACAAGTACTTCACCCTGTGTAACGTCATACAGTCTCGGGATAAGATTAACAAGACTTGATTTACCTGAACCGGTGCCACCGATAACACCGATTGTCTGACCTTTCATAGCCTTGAAATTAATTCCTTCAACTGAAGGTGCACCTGAACCGCTGTAGGTAAGTGAAACATTTTTAAATTCAACGCTCGGTGTCTCTTCTTTAGCATCAACATTCTTAACATCACCATCTGCCATTCCAGATGTTACTTCGAATACAGACTCGATTCTGCCTGCACATGCAAGTGCTTTGGTTATTGTAATGATAAGATTAGCAAGCTTGATAAGCTCAACTAATATCTGTGACATATAATTGTAAAGTGCAACAACCTGTCCCTGTGTAAGCGCACCAGCGTTAACTCTTACTCCGCCAATCCAGATAAGTGCAATTATTGATACATTTACAACAACATAAGTAAGCGGATTCATAAGTCCTGATATCTTACCAACGAATTTCTGCAATCTGTTAAGGCTTTCGTTATCTTCTTTAAAACGCTTAACCTCATCCTGTTCCTTATTGAATGCTCTGATAACTCTCACACCGGTAAGATTCTCTCTTGTTATTCCAAGAATCTTATCAAGTCCTGACTGTACATTTTTGTACATAGGTCTTGTTGCAAGCATGATACCGAATACGATAAGTGCAAGTACCGGGATTGCCGCAACGAATACAAGTGCTGCCTTCACATCAATAGTGAATGCCATAATCATCGCACCAAATACGATAAATGGTGAACGAAGGAACAGTCGCAGTACCATGTTAATACCATTCTGTACCTGGTTAATATCACTTGTCATTCTTGTTACAAGTGTTGATGTACCAAGTGTATCCATCTCTGTGAATGAGAATGTCTGGATATGTGCAAATAAACTGTGTCTCATTCCGGTTGCTGCTCCAACTGCAGCCTTGGCGCTGAAATACTGTGCTGTGATGGCACATACAAGTCCTATGATTGCAAGAAGTATAAGCATAAGACACATCTGCATAATATATCCCTTATCCGCATTAACAATACCCTTATCGATAACTGATGATACTACCAGCGGCACAAACAGCTCAAATATTGCTTCGAGCATCTTAAAAAGCGGTGCCAGAACACATTCCTTCTTGTAATCCTTAAGGAATCTCATAATCATTTTCATAAGAAAACTTCCTCCGTTAATTCAGTGACACTAAAGCATCCATAAGAAACTCATACGAATAGCATCTCTTAGTGCCAAAATATTCTCTATAAACTTCATAATTGTAATATGAATGTTCAAACTGTCTTGAATACAAATGTGCTATATCCACGCGCATTGTAAAATCAGGTGTACATCCGGACGCATGATTAGCTGCTGCCATAATGTCCACTGCAAGTATGCCTATAACCGCATTCTTTGCTTTAAGAAGGACATCGTAATCATTCACTGCGTCAAGCATATATCTATATACATAGTACATTGCAAGCTGCTCATATTCATGTGCAAATGCTTCGCTTCCCGCATGGTAATCTTTCATTACCGCTGCAAGCTCAGAATCATCCGCCAGCCCGTCAAGGAACTGCCTTACTCTTGCCACATGAATATTCCAGTCTGGATTGATTACCTCCATTCCTTTGAAATCATCAAAGAAATGCCGCAGTCCCTTTATAAGCCTGTTGCCGTATAATTTGCGCACCTCAGGCGTTGACTTAACTGTATCTCCGTCCTGCAGCTCATCAGGTAACACTGCATCCCTGCTTTTTAGCTTGTCAAGCAGTTTCTCTCTGTAATCAGGTCCACAGAACCTTTTTGCAACACCAGCTATAAGCTCGTCCCTTTCAGCGTCAAGATGCTTCTGGATACGCTTTGCATAATTAAGGTAGAGCATCAGTCTCTCAAATATACTTATATCCCTGTCTGATATTATTCCAAATGCCACTATTCTTGCCTGCCGAAGCTGCATATATGTATATGCAGCTATATCATTAGGCTGCGGCGTAAGGCTGTTATCCTCAACCGTATCAAATGTAATTTCATCTTTGTAAGAAAACATCAGCTCACCAGCCGTCTTACACGAGGGTGCTATGCCAATCTCTCTTATATTGCCATAATCATTAATAAATCTTGGAAACTCTGCACATGTTTCACACAGCTTATCCTCTCCAAGTTCTATATATAAATCGCACAGATTATCGTCATTAAGGAAAGGACAGCGTCCTCCTTCTTTCAGTGTAAATGTACATTCTCCGTCCTGTGATGGTACCATTACACTCTTCAGGCGCTTTCCAAAAGCACCTTTAACTGTTTTATAATATTTGTAAGAATTCTTATCAACATCAACATCCCACCCGGCACAGCATGTATCTGTACAGGCTCCTGCAATGCATCGGAAATCCTTATAATAATGTGGTGTCATTACTTTCATTTTATTATCTCCCGCATATAAACCGGCATATTAAGCGCATCTGTTAACTGCGCAAAAATTGTCTGCCACACCTTATTAGTGCAGCAGACACATTTACATGTACATATTATTATAATTACTGTTCTTTTTCTTGTCCACAATATACTTATACACTGTGACACACGCAAGAATAATCATAAGTCCCTCTGCTGCCATGTATGTATAGAACAGATATGGCTGTCTTAACGCTGACACAAGAAGTGGTGAACTCATTGCAAAATCATACATTCCAGCATCACCTATATACTTAGACATAACAACCGTACTCATGATTGTTATATTAGGAAAAGACATATTGCCAAGCACAAGTGCCACAACCAGCACAGCATTGCGTATTAAGAAAAATGTCCTGCTCACCTTAGCCTTACTAAGACAGCTCATAACAATGCCTCCGATTATACATACAAGAAATAAAAGAAACATCATATACATCTCAGAAGCTGCAATTGCAGATACTTCCGTTGCCGCAGTCTCATATCCTGTAAGCAGTGCAAAGAACCCAAATATAGAGCGGCCTCCCATAATACATGCCGCCACAACAAATAATAATAGTAATAAATTCCTTCTGTTTAACTTCCTGTTATCCATAATTCCTCCATTTGTATTATTATCGCAATTCTGGAGGAAGATTTCAAGTAATTTATATGAACTTGCTCCGCCACTTTATTGCCTCATCCCTATACGCAATCGCTGTCTCCATAAGCTCATTGTATTGCGCCTTCGCACTTTCTATTGTTGCCTCAAGCTGCGCAATTACCTGCTCAGACTGCGCCTGTTGCTGCATATATGTATTAAGCTGTATCTCATATTCATGAATTTTTTCTTCATTTTGTTTCAGGCTGCCTGTGTCCTGACACGGTACGAATTTTCCATCTGCCGTAATCTCATAGAAACTGTCTACATACAAAAATGCTTTTCCCTGCATTCCAAACACTTCATACATATCAACATTTTCACAATCAACAGGAATATTAAGACTGTCACCTTCTTCCAGTGGGTAGACAGCTCGCAGCGACAGTCTGTCCGTAAGCGGGTTTGTCACCATATAAAACAGCATTAACCTGTCTTTATTTACTACAAGCTGTGGACAGTGCATATCTGGGTTCTCGCTGCTTTTCACACGAAAAAGTGCTTCGTTGTTCATCACATTTTTAACAAGAATATCTCCGTTCTGGTTCTGATATGCATAATATATTGTGTCTCCCAGCACCACATCTGAAAGTCCGTCCAGAAAGTCTGACGCAAGCATTATCGGGCGCTCTATACCGTCTATGTATGCCGTTCTCAAAAATATATATCGTGATATGCTATAGATTATAAGCCGTCTGTCGCTGCCTGCTGTGTATACATTTGCCATAAAAGGACACTCCCGTTTTTACATTATTATATGGTCACGCGAATGTAGATAGAACATATAATGTAATAAAGAAACGAAGAAGGAAAAGATAATGGCTAAATGTAAATGCAGCAAATGTGGTTCTACCCGCATTGTAAGCAATATTGTGCAGAACATGCCTAATGGCTGCTTTGATGTGTGCACGAACCCGATATGCGGTTCACCCGATGAACTCAGTATTCTTGCCCCTCTTATCTATGACGAGATAGGTATTAATCTGTGTACCACATTCGCTGTCGGCACAGATATTTCAACGACTTATCCAACAGCTACCAACGCATCAGTCAGTGTTATAGATATAACCTACACTTATGGTGATGAAAATGTTGAAATCACCCAGATAGCCGGAAGGCCTAACTGCTACTCTGTGAAACTTACCAACCTTACTGTAACATTTGCAGTAACACTTTATGATGAGTCATGCAGGGCATTAGCAACTCTTACCCCAACGGCAGTCTACCTTCCTAACTCAACTACTGCTGCAACTTATGATGAAGACACCAATCCGACATCTGTGACCCTTGAAATATTCGCTCCTTACGGAGTTTCCTACAACTCAAATAACGCAACTCCACCTGTTTATACGCCTGCACTTAACAGTATAGGTTTCTTATCATCTGACAATGTTGTAACCCAGGGACTCAACCTCTATGCAATACCTAAGCTTTTAGGTCTTGATATTACAGATGACGAGGTTACTGTAGGTCTCACTCTCATCTTACAGAGCCTTTACTTCTGTGGATACCGCGTAACAAGTGCTGGCAGAATCTCAACGCCTAAGGGCAGCATTGTTACCGGTGAAGAATCTGACTGCATCAAGTTCGTTTGCGGCAACCTCTTAGACAGAGCCATCAAACCTCTCGATTTAAGCCCACCTTCATGTGAAGGTAACTTAAAAAAAGACTGCAAGAAGCCTTGCATGAATGACTGCACCGACACTCTTAACACTAACAGCACAGCCTGCCAGAACGTTTGTAACAATGGCAATAGCAGCCAGACTTCCTCTGGTGCTTGCGCCGGATCTTGCAATGGCATATGCAGCAAGACTAACTGATAACTTCAATCTGTGGGAACAGACGCCTGCCTGGCGGCTGTTCCCATGTACATAATTTCTTCCATCACAAATATTTTAATTGCTAATTTCCCCACTATGTGTGTATAATTAATGAAATATATTATATTGAACTGTTGTATACACAGTCGCAAAGTGAATATATTTAGCTTTGGATGCTCTTTGGAGCAGCCGGCACTTAGTAAACCGCAAGCGGCTTTTGAAGAAAGCCTAATTGCGGTGAACTTAGTGTCCGTTGCTAGCGACAAGAAGCGAAAGCGTGCTCCACAGCTAAATATATTCGCTTTGCAGCGTCCGTATACACCACAGTTCGCATGGAAAGGAGTTACTAATGAATTTTAAAAAGTACAGGTCGAGATTCCTTTTGGTTTTTGCGACCCTCACTCTCTTGTTCTCTTCTGTTCTTCTTACTTCATGTCAGGGCAAGAAGATTAAGAACACAGTATTTTCTGTAGATGATCTTGCAGGCAAGACTATTGGTGTTCAGTTAGGAACAACTGGTGATACTCTCGTAAGTGATTACGAAACTGACGGTTCAGGCACAACCGTATCAAGATACAACAAAGGTTCTGATGCTATACAGGCTTTAAAGCAGGGTAAAGCTGATGCTGTTGTTATTGATGAACAGCCTGCCTTAGCATTTGTTAAAGCTAATCCAGACCTTACAATTCTCGAAGAAGAATTTGCAAATGAGGATTATGCAATCTGTGTTGCAAAGGGCAGTTCCCTTACTGCAAAGCTCAATGAGGCTATTGAAGTACTTATGGCAGATGGAACTATCCAGAAGCTTATTGACGATTATGTTGGCGATAATGCTACATTTTCAGGTTACAAGTCTCCGGAAGGTGTAAGCCGTACTAATGGAACTCTTGTTATGGCTACAAATGCTTACTTCAAGCCATACGAGTACTATGAAGGCGGCTCTATTATCGGTATTGACGCTGATATTGCACAGGCTATTGCTGATTACCTCGGCATGAATTTAAAGATTGAGGATATGGAATTCGATTCAATTATTACTGCTGTATCTTCTGGTAAAGCCGATTTTGGTATGGCTGGTATAACAGTTACAGATGAGCGTAAGAAAAATATCGATTTCACAACTACTTATACAACTTCTAAGCAGGTTATTATTGTCCGTGACGACAATGCTTCTGCATCAGGCATGAGTTTTGCTGAGAAGTTCAAGACAGACTTCATTAAAGAAGCAAGATACACTTATCTTCTAAAGGGTCTGCTAAACACAGTAATTATTGCATTCTTTGCAGCACTTATGGGTGTTGTTATTGGTTTCCTTATTGCAGTTGTCCGTTCTAACCATGATAAGACAGGACACATGAAGATTCTTAACTTCATTTGCAACATTTATCTTACTGTAATCAGAGGAACACCAACTATGGTACAGCTGCTTATTATCTATTATGTAATATTCAGCTCTGTACATATTGACAAGCTTATTGTTGCAATACTTGCATTTGGTATCAACTCAGGTGCTTATGTTGCCGAAATATTCCGTTCAGGTATTATGTCTATTGATAACGGACAGTTTGAAGCAGCACGAAGCCTTGGTCTTTCTTATAAAACAACTATGATAAGTGTTATTCTTCCTCAGGCATTCAAGAATGTTCTCCCAGCACTTGCTAATGAGTTCATTGTTCTGTTAAAGGAAACATCTATCAGCGGTTATATCGGTCTTAACGACCTTACAAGAGGCGGCGATATTATCCGAAGCATAACTTATGATCCAATGCTTCCACTTATTGGTGTTGCCATCATCTACCTTGTAATGGTTATGGGACTTTCACAGCTTGTTAAGAAACTTGAGAGGAGGTTAAGAAACAATGAGCGATAATACTAACGAAATCATACTTGAAGTTAAGGATTTGAAGAAATCTTTTGGCGACCATGTTGTATTAGAATCAATCAATACAACAGTCCGCAAAGGAGAGGTTATTGCAATTATCGGACCATCTGGCTGCGGTAAATCAACATTTTTACGTTCACTTAACCTTCTTGAAACTCCTACAGAAGGTCATGTATTATTCCATGAGCAGGATCTTACAGATAAGAGTGTAAATGTGGATGAATTAAGAGAGAAGATTGGAATGGTGTTCCAGCATTTTAACCTTTTCCCAAATATGACTATAAGAAGAAATATAACACTTGCTCCTACTAAGCTGGGACTTATGAGCAAGGAGGACGCTGATAAGAAGGCTGATGAGCTTCTTGCAAGAGTGGGACTTTCTGACAAAGCCGATGCTTATCCTAACCAGTTAAGTGGTGGTCAGAAGCAGAGAGTTGCTATCGCAAGGGCACTCGCAATGAATCCTGAGATAATGCTTTTCGACGAACCTACATCCGCACTTGATCCTGAAATGGTTGGTGAGGTTCTCGCAATCATGAAGGAACTTGCCGCATCAGGAATGACAATGATTGTCGTAACTCATGAGATGGGATTTGCAAAAGAAGTTGCCAACAGATGCATGTTCTTCTACGATGGTGTCATCAATGAAGAGGGGGCTCCTGAAGAATTCTTTGGCAATCCTAAGAGTGAGCGATTGAAGGATTTCTTGTCGAAGGTGCTTTAATTAGTACAAAGGTGGGCATTGAGATAGGGAGATGTTATACAAGACCTCATGGATGCCTGCACCTAGTGTAAGTAAATGCCGTCATATACAATGTCTTTTAGCTGTGTAAAAATCAAACGCGCTTCGCTTGAACGAGATTTTTACACAGCACTTTTTGTATATAACGGCATTAACTTACACACGGTTCGGCATAAATCGGTCTTGCATAACATCTCCCAATCTCAAAGCCACCACCCCTCTACTAGGCAGCCAAAATAAGTGCAGACATGCAGTACAGTATACATTACATCTCTATTGGTATTCCCATATGTTCATTCCATATTTCTTCTGCATTATCTTCAATAAATCCCTGTACTATATGCAAAAAGTTATGAAAAATTTTGTTCAAGTCCATCAAAACAAACATATCCCCACTCAGAATGCAATGCCGCAGGCGGGCATTCGTCCGGAGGCTGACTACTTGGTGAAGAAGAAGTCAGCCGTACAGTATGCTGTGGGATAGGTGTGTGGTGTCCTTAGGCATCTGCCCTCAGGATTCTTATGTCTAGTGAAACTAAATGCCGCAATCTGCTGAGTTTTTTATGTGGCTTGTAATCAAACGCGCTTCGCTTGAACGAGATTACAAGCCACAATCTTTAGCAGATTGCGGCATTAACTTTCACACGACATAGGAATATTCGGGCATCTGCCTAAGGACACCACACACCCTCCCACAGCTACTGTACGGCGTCCGGTCTATCAAGCCTCCTTCGAGTAGTCAACCTTCAGAAGACACAGTCCCTTTGCCGGTGCAGTTGCACCTGCAAGGCTTCTGTTTCTCTCCTCTAAAAGTTGATGCATACTCTCTGGTGTTCTCTTTCCCTGTCCAACTTCAAGAAGTGTACCACTTAATATTCTTACCATATACTGTAGGAATCCGCTTCCATGATATGTAAGATTAAGGAATGAACCCTTTAAAGAAACATCTATTGAATAAATCTCACGGACTGTCGATTTCTTCATCTTGGGATTACCACAAAATGATGCAAAATCATGTTCTCCAGTAAGTATGTCTGCTGCCATCTTCATGGCATCAACATCCAGCTTACCATCAATTATATTGACATATTTTCTGTTAAATACAGGCTTCTTATCCCCAACATAACATGTATAGCAATAAGTTTTCCCTTGTGCATTGTAACGGCTGTGAAATCTGTCAGATGCAACACGGACCTCCTGCACACAGATATCTTCTGGAAGATATCTGTTCATATAATCGCATATCTCTTCTTCCTTCATCTTAGTTTCCATATGCGCATTGGCTACCATTCCCTTTGCATGCACTCCGGCATCTGTTCTTCCTGCACCTATAACCTCAACCTCAGTTCCTGTCATGGCAGAAAGCACTGATTCTAACTTTCCCTGAATTGTCATATCAGTAGTCGGCTGATGTTCCCAGCCATAATACCTTGTACCATCATAAGTAATTATCATCTTATAATTCTTCATTCATATCTCCCATTCATTCTTCTGATTTGAAGCCATATAATTTCATACAATTAACATCTGTAATCTCATCTCGCAAAATAATGTCCATAAGCACATTTTCTCATCTTGCCAGATTCTGCTTCATACCATCGAGAAAATCATATATTTCATCCATAAACACCTTGCCATAGCGCTCATATTTATTCTCACCGACACCGCTTACTGACAGCATTTCTTCCTCATTAAACGGAACTTTAAGACACATATCTATAAGCGTCCTGTCTGAAAATATTACATATGGCGGAACACCTACTGAAACAGCTATCTGTTTTCTTAACTCACGCAGTCTGTTAAACAACATAACACCTCTGTCATTAAGTGCATCCTCCGGTTTCTTTGACTTGGGCGTTGCATATGCTGATTTTGCAGCAGCGGCAGAACGCTTCATTCTGTCTGCCACCATTGCAGCATTCCTTGATACAGGTTCACTGAAACGGTTTCCCGGATACATATAAGCCTCGTCTGCTTCCTGTTCTGCCTCATCAATAACACAGTTAGAACAGTTATGGCAGTTGTATCGTCCACCCTCTGGATTGTCTGGTCTTTCTCCAAAATATTTAAGTATATACTCTCTTAAACAGCCTGTTGTCTTACAGTAATCGACCATTGCATTAAGCCTTCTTTTATCAAGAATCATAAGCCGTGCCTGTTCTTCTGCATCCATATCAGGATTAGGCTCTCTGTGTTCTATGAAAAACTTATTTATCATAATATCCTGTGGGGAATACAACAGTACGCATTCTGAATCCTCTCCATCTCTTCCGGCACGTCCAGCCTCCTGATAATAATTCTCTATGCACTGCGGCATATTATAATGAATTACAAATCTTACATTTGACTTGTCAATTCCCATTCCAAATGCATTAGTTGCAACAACAACCGGCTTGATATCATATATAAATGAATCCTGATTCTCTTTTCTTTCTTCTGCTGAGAGACCCGCATGATACTTAGTCACAGAAAGTCCGTTGGCATTAAGCATGTCATAGACTTTTTCAACATTTTTTCTTGTAGCACAGTATATAATCCCACTATCCTGTCTGTGGCTTACAAGGTAATCCAGGATATATGAATCCTTGTCCTTAATATGCTTGACCTTGAATGTCAGATTGCTTCTGTCAAAACCTGTCGTGAGTATTACAGGTCTTTCGAGTGAAAGAATCTGCAATATATCATCTCTTACTTTGCTTGTTGCTGTAGCTGTAAATGCGCTTATTATAGGACGCCTTGCCAGTTTCTTAACAAACGACAATATATTCAGATAACTTGGTCTGAAATCCTGCCCCCACTGTGATATACAGTGAGCTTCATCTACAGTAATCATAGATATCTCTACATGCGTGGCAAAATCAAGAAAGCCCCAGGTTTCCAGCCTTTCAGGTGCAACATATATAATTTTATACCGTCCCTGCTTTGCAAATGCGAGTGCCTTAGCTATCTGATTATCTGTAAGAGAACTGTTAATATAAGCTGCATGTACACCTGCCTGATTAAGTGCTCCAACCTGATCCTTCATTAGCGATATAAGTGGAGATACAACAAGAGTAATGCCGGACATTAACAATGCCGGCACCTGATAACATAATGATTTTCCCGCACCTGTAGGCATAATTCCTAACACATCCTGCCCTGCAAGAATAGCATCAACTAACTTTTCCTGCCCCGGACGAAATGAATCATACCCAAAATAATGCTTTAAAATTCCGTATTTATCCATATATCACTCTCTTTTCAATCTTCTCTTACTTTCATACATTCTCTTATCTGCTCTGCTTCTTGTATCTTCAAAGTTCTTATCTGTCTTTATATCATATTCAGCATAACCACATGCAATCTGCACATTAAGGTCTTTGATTCCAAGTTCTTCTTCAGTATACTTTTCAAGTTCCCTTAGCTGCTTTACATGTCTTCCAATATCAAAGCTTTTTTGCTTCTGATTAATTACAGTACAGAATTCATCCCCACCTATACGATAACATTTACCATGTCTGCCAAATATCTCTTTAATAATTCTGGCTGATGCCTGTATATAGGCATCTCCTGCTGCATGCCCCAGATTATCATTACACCACTTAAGGTTATTAAGGTCAAATGTCACTATAGAATACCCTTCATAATCAGAAGTTTCCTGTTCCCACTCTTCAAATGCAAAGCGATTATAAACCCCTGTCATAGTATCAGTTACAGCCATCTCTTTGTAGAAATCCACCTTCTGGCCTTCTTTAATCTTCTCAAATGCTTCTGATATGCTCTCATAACCAAGCACAATAATAAATATAAGAATACCCAGTTTTCCTATAAGATCTGTCTGCTGCATTCCCTTATAATATGCAATAAGATCAACAATCATAGAAATTCCAAGTGCAGCCGCACCTATAATATTAGACTTTACTTTCCTGTCAAAGCCTTTAACCCATACTCTTTTAATAAGAACTGTACAGAAATATACAAGTGACATAACAAGCATCATATGTATAATGTACACGCTGTTCTTAAACTCCCACACACCTGTCATATGACATACAAGCAGTATTACAGCTGTTGCAGCATATATGGCGCACAAGATATTATTCGCAGCACTTTTCCCTATCTGGAAAAAATTCTTCTCTGCCTGCATAAAAGGAATAGGTATCATCATTAGCAGTACATACCCTATCAGTGAACCTATCTTCCTGTTCTCCACAAGAATCGTTGCAATATCAGTCTCATTAAGAGCCCATGCACCTATAATCATTGCAAATATACCAAAATAAAACAGTGCTTGTGTCTGTGCAATCTTCTTTCTGCAGAAAATCCATAATATAATCATAGCAAATCCAACTATTATTATAAACGAACTAAGTACTGCTGATGGCAGCGATTTCGCAATAAGCTCTTTTATAAGTTTTGTCTCGTCACCATATTCAAATGTTGTTCCTCTTATCTTATGACCAGCATATACATTGGTAAGCCTTACAATTATATCTGTTGTATATGGCGGAATGTTCACAATCGTATAATTAGTTCCGGTGGTTGTTCCATATACAGACCTATGTGCTTTTATATAATATATAAGTCTTCCACCTGCATATACTTCTACTTCCTGATGCCTGCTTACAAATGCCAGTGCATTATTATTTCCTGCACTTGCTCTAATCTTCACATGATATTCAATTGTGTCATCTCCAATATATCTTGTATCCTCTGGTTTAACTACGACACCCGTTCTTTTATCTGCCGGTGTCACCTTATCTACAGTGCTGAATATAAATCCTGAAGCCATAAAAAGCAGAAATCCTAATAAAAATATACAGTAAAAAATCCTGTTAACTAATTTAATTCTTTTCATAAAAAAAGCCTTTCAGCCGTACTATAGTGTTATCCGTAATAAATCTAACCCTATAATACAGTAGAATGGCTTTATTTTCAAATGATTTTTTGTTGTTCTGTATTTTGTACACTATTCGCAAAGTTTTAAAACTGCATAGCACTACAAGTTACTATTATATACTTTTAGCAAGTTCAGTTGGATTCTCTGAAAACTTCAAAGCTACATCCCTTGAAATAACTCTTGTCTTAACAAGATTAGCAAGCGAATAGTTCATTGTGTGCATACCTGTCTGCATATTTGACTGAAGAACGGTCTGAATCTGATTAGTCTTCTTCTCTTTAATAAGATTAGATACTGCTGTATTATTAAGCATAATCTCTGTTGCAGCAATTCGTCCTTCCTGCTCTGCACGAGGTACAAGTGTCTGTGTTACAACTCCAGTTAATACAGATGCAAGCTGTATTATAAGTGCAGACTGTGCCTCAATAGGGCATGCACTGATTATACGCTCAACTGTCTGTGTAGCGCTTCTTGTATGAAGTGTTGATAATACAAGATGTCCTGTTTCAGCAGCTGTAATTGCTGCATTGATAGTCTCATAATCTCTCATCTCTCCCACAAGAATAACATCCGGATCTTCACGAAGTGCTGAACGAAGTGCTGTCGCAAAATCAGGTACATCTCTTCCTACCTGTCTCTGATGTATCATAGATTTCTTAAACCCATATACATACTCTATAGGATCTTCTACTGTTATAATATGTCTTGACATATTGTTGTTAATATAATCAATCATAGCTGCAAGTGTTGTAGACTTACCACTTCCTGTAGGACCTGTTACAAGAATAAGACCAGACCTTTTCTCAACAAGCTTAGAAAAAAGTTTTCCTGAATGTCCCAATTCTTCAAACGACGGTATAACAGAATCAAGAAGACGGATACTTGCTGCAAGATTTCTTCTCTGATGATATATATTAATTCTTAATCGTCCACCAGACTCATCAGTAGATGCCACGTCAATATCTTTTCCTGCCTGAACATTCTGTATATCTTCATCACCAAGAATTGAGAATATCATCTCTTCTGTTTCTTCTATCGAAGGTGTTATATCAAGAAGCTCAAGTTCACCATATTTTCTTACCGCAACCGCTTCTCCTGCAGTAATATGCAGATCTGAACACCTGTTATCTCTTGCGTATTTAATTAATTCTTTTAATTCCATGTTCCCCTCCCATACATTTTGTTCATTAGTATGAACCACAATAAAATACTACCATAATAAAAATGCATATTCAATCACACTTTTATCCCATTTTTCTTACATATATCATTAAGGCAGCATCTTTCACAGTGTGGCGTAGTACGCGCCGTACATACCTCTCTTCCGTGGTCTACAAACCGGTGGCATAATCCACTTCCTTCTTCTGGCGGGACTATCTTCCACAATGCCATCTCAACCTTCTTAGGCTCTTTCTCGTCTTTTACAAGACCTATTCTGTTACAAAGCCTTATACAGTGTGTATCTGTAACAATTGCCGGCTTTCCGAACACATCACCCATAATAAGATTGGCACTCTTCCTTCCAACTCCAGGAAGCTTTAATAATTCTTCCATGCTGTCAGGAACTTTATCATTATACTGTTCATGAAGCATGCGCATACATGCACATATATCCCTTGCCTTGCTTTTTCCAAGACCGCAAGGTCTTATAATCTTTTCAATCTCTTCTGGAGATGCTGCAGCAAGTGATGCTATATCAGGATATCTTTCATACAGCCCCTTAACCACAACATTTACTCTTGCATCAGTGCATTGTGCCGCAAGTCTTACGCTTACAAGCAGTTTCCAGGCATCATCGTAATCAAGACTGCACTCCGAATCCGGATATTCTGCCTTTAATCTTCTTATAACCTCTAAAACAAGTTCTTTCTTAGTCATAGATTACGCATCTTTCTTCTTATAATTAGCAATTCCGAATATTGCAAGAAGCAATACACACGCAAATATCATCCAGCCAACAAGATAACCTGTTCCCCTTGGTTTAAATGTATCATAATAACCCTTAAGGTATACAACCACTATAATAGCCGGAAGTATATAACTCATATAGAATCTTAACCATTCAGGAAGCTTAGGACCTTTTCCTTCATTAGCTTCTTTTCTGAAGCCTTCCCAGCCCCAGCCGTTCTTCTTGGTACAGAATAATACAAATATCATGCTTCCAAGAGGAAGCAGATTATATGAAACAAGGAAATCCTCCAGATCCATAATTGAACTTCCCGGACCAATAGGCTGGAAAGCTGCAAGCTTGTTAAAGCCTAATACAGCAGGAAGTGAAAGCAGTATCATGAATATAACATTACCTGCAACAACCTTTTTCCTTGAAAATCCCTTAAGGTCAATATAAAAAGCAATAATGTTCTCAAATACAGCAATTACAGTTGATAATGCTGCAAATGACATGAATACAAAGAATGCTGTTCCCCATATTCTTCCTCCCGCCATATGATTAAATATGTTAGGCAGTGTTATAAATAAAAGTGATGGACCGGCACCCGGAGCAACACTATATGCAAAGCATGCAGGAATAATTATGAATCCTGCCATAAGAGCAACAAATGTATCAATCAGAATGATATTAACAGCCTCTCCACCTATTGTTCTGTCTTTCTTTAAGTAGCTTCCGAATATCTCCATTGCGCCAATGCCTACACTAAGTGTAAAGAATGCATGTGTCATGGCATCAAATATAACCGGTCCTAAACCTCTTGATTTAATAGCATCCAGATTAGGCACCATATAGAATTTAACACCTTCTGATGCATTAGGAAGTACAAGTGAATGAACTGCCAGTACCACAATAAGGATAAGAAGAAGTAACATCATAACCTTAGTAATCTTCTCAACGCCCTTCTGTAATCCTAATACACATACACCAAACGAAAGTAAAACTGCAACAATCATCCAGATTGTCATTGTACCAGGCTGTGAAAGCATAGTTCCAAATGCTCCTGAAACCTCATCTGGCTCTAAACCTGCTAACGAACCTCTTGCCTCACGCCATGCATAATAAAGCATCCATCCTGCAACCATAGTATAGAAAGCCATTAATACGTAGCTTCCTACTACCGATACCCATTTGAAATGATGCCATTTACTTCCCTTAGTCTCCAGTTCTTCAAATGCCCTTGCAGCACCTTTACCGCTTCCTCGTCCTACTGTGAACTCCGCACACATAATAGGAAATCCAAGAATTGCAAGAAATACAAGATAGATAAGCACGAATGCCGCACCACCATTTTCCCCACATATGTATGGAAATTTCCACACATTACCAAGTCCCACCGCACAGCCAGCAGACACTAAGATAAAGCCGAGTCGCGAGCCGAATTTTTCTCTCTCTTTCAAAATAAAACCTCCATAGTTAATATATTTACATTAATTAAGATTGTATCATATATTACTATATTTTCACAGCCAATTATTTCATACTCTCACTGACTTCTGATGTAATAATCTGACCACCCTGTTCATTCCATTCTTTTACAAATGTATCGAAGTAAGATATATCTTCTTCTCCGCTTATAATCTTTAAATATGCCTCTTTTTCTTTAGCCTTAAGTCTCCACCAATGGCTCTTCATTGTGTCTGTGGTCTTAAAATAAAGCGAGTCAACTACCTTTATATTATCCTGTGCAATCAGACTGCATGCCTTAATTCTTGACATATACGCTGCCCATTGCGTACTTGTTTTGTTAGCATTCTTAATATATTCACTGCATGCATCATAAAATGAACGCTCAAGAAGTTCCAGACTGTCAGGATTCTTTCTTCCTGAAATTGTGGCATCTATATTCCTGTAACATATTGAAAGTGCATTATTATAATCAACATTTATTGATAAAGGTCTTGCCGTAGGTTCAACATTAAGCTGATAGTAATTCTTGAATTCTTCTGAGTCTGTACAGTCAAATCTTACTTTATCAAACATAACGCTTATCATCTTTGCTGCAATCTCAGGATGTTCATATCCCTTTCTTACGACAACATATTTGTAACACGGGTTCTGGCTGTGATAACTCGTTGTTCCATCCGAATCCGTTGCTATTAAATATGGCTGCCAGTCAGCATCCGGATTTTTGCTTACTGCATTGGCAAGCGGATTATTCGGTGCCCACCATGGTCCAAAAAACGAGCCACACAGACCATTCTCTATAAGCTCACATATATTGGTTGATGTTCTCAGAAGAAAATCATTATCTATAACCCCCTGATTATACAGACTGTTTATATACGAAAGTGCTTCTTTTGCCTCATCTGTAACCGAACCATATACAATCTCACCATCATCGTTCATTATCCACTGCTTTGGATACGCTCCAAAGCAGGCAAATATTATATCCAGCAGAAATTCACTGCTGTAACCACATTCACCTGTCACATCTGTATCCACTGCAAGCCCCACTGTATTAGGTTTTCCGGACGCATCCTCGCCATTATTTCCAGGGTCTTCTGATATAAAATGCTTCACTATATTAACAACATCATCAATAGTGTGTGGCTCTGACAATCCGAGCTTATCCATCCAGTCTTTTCTTAACCACACAAGATTAGGTCCATCTGTTATATTAGTCTCCGGCAGTGCCATTATCTTTCCATCGTATGTAACCATATCCTTAAGTGAATCGCCATAGCTTTCATACATTTTTCTTATTCTGTCACTTATACAGTTATTGTAGCTTTCTGTAAGGTCCTCTATAAGTCCTGCTCCCACTAACTGTTCAACCTCATCCTGACTTGATACAACCATGATATCCGGCAGGCTTCCCATTGAGATTGCCATAGAAACGTTAGTGTCATACTGGCTGTCGTTTGCTTCAAATGCATCAACATTCTGCACATTTATCACAGACTTAATATAGCGTGTGTACGCATTATCTGTATAAGTGTCATTCTCCGGCATATTGGAATTATTAACACTTGTCATCTTTCCAAGTGTATATTCTATAGTCTCGGGGTAAGCACCGAATGGCGTTGTCCTCGCTTCTTCCATTCTCGCATTGTATTCTTCATTATCATTAGACGCAAAACCAGCCGGGCTTTTACACCCGGCTAATATAAGCATTATTCCTGTGACACCAAATGCCACACTTTTTTTTAATGTTTGCTTTAATCTATTCATATATCTAACCCTTCACTGCACCTGTCATGCTTTCATTATAACATCTTTGCATTATCATAAACAAGGCTGCAATTGGAATTGATATAAGAACTGCTCCTGCTGCAAATCTTGTGTACCATACATCAACATACTCCTTTTCAAGCATCTGCCACAAGCCGATTGCTACGGTATAATACTTCGCATTTGCCCTGCAGATTACTCTTGCAAATATGAAATCTACCCAAGGTGCTATGAATGATGTAAGTATTGTATACACTATAATTGGTTTACTGAGAGGTATTGTTATCTTGGTAAATACCTGCCACTTCGTTGCTCCATCTATCATAGCAGCCTCATCTATTGTCTTAGGGATAGTATCAAAGAATCCCTTTGCAATGTAAAACTGTATTCCTGATGATGCTGAATATACAAGCACAAGTGCAACTCTTATCATTGCTCCTTCTGAAAGTCCTACTGCTTTAAGTATATAATATACGGCAACCATCGCCATAAATGCAGGGAAAAGTCCAAGTATCATTGCGATATTCATCATTGCTTTTCTCATCTTAAACTTAAGCCTTGACATACAGTAGGCTACTGACAGTACAAAAAATGTTGATATAATACATGAGAATACTGCTACTATCAGAGTATTGGTAAACATTCGTGGAAAATTAAGTATTCCTGTATCTGTAAAAAGCTTTACATAATTATCAAGTGAATACTGCTTTGGGAAGAAGGAGCTTGTATAAGCACCCTTCTGAGCCCTGAAGCTTGTGAGGAGTATCCAGAAAAGAGGACTTACCCACACTATCGCTAATATTGTAAGCACTGTATGTGCCAGTATATTTTTAATAGTCTTTTTCTTTTTCACTGGAATCCCTCCTCATCTTTATACGCTTTCGTTCTTCTGTATACAAGCAGTGAACCAATTGCTAAGAATATGAATGTCATAATACCGATAACAGCACCAAGATTATAATACTGATAATCTATTGTCATCTTGTACAGCCATGTTACCAGAAGGTCTGTCTTTCCTGCCGTTGCACCTGCCATAACCGGATCTCCCTTAGTCAGCAGATAAACAATATTAAAGTTATTAATATTAGCAGTAAATGTAGTGATAAGATATGGTGCCGTTACAAATAACATATATGGCATTGTTATCTTAATAAACTTGACAAATCCATTAGCTCCATCTACATCTGCTGCCTCATACAACTCCATAGGTATATTCTGTAATATACCTGTAACCTGCAGAATAGTATATGGAATACCTATCCACAGATTGACCACGATTACTGTGATTCTTGCCCAAGTCGCATTTGTAAAGAATGGCAGTGATTTTGTTATCCAGCCTGCATTCTTTAAAACAACATTTATAATTCCATCCTGTGCCAGCATGCTTCTGACAATAAGAAGTGAAACAAACTGTGGAATTGCGATTGAAAGTATAAATATAAATCTCCAGAAAGCCTTGAATTTCGTACCCTTTCTGTTGATAAGCAGTGCAACAAGTATTCCGAATATGTAATTAAGAAATGTTGCAAATACAGCCCACACTATAGTCCAGCCAAATACTGACCAGAAGGACTGTCCTATCATGCTTCCTGAATCGAATATCTGCTTGAAGTTCTCAAGTCCTACCCAGTCGAAAAGCACCAGATGATTGTTAACCTTACTATAATTAGTAAATGCCATGCTTATCATGAAAATAAGTGGAAGTATTGTAAATATAAGCACACCTGATACCGGAAGTGTAAGCAGCAGCTTATGAAGGTTCTCATTAAACAGCGACTTCACATCTTCTGCAAATGTATTTATATGCTTTCCTTTTTCCTTTAACAGTTCCAGCTTATATGAGCTTTTCACAGCACCCGCTGCAACCATTATGTAAGCTATAATCATAAATATTGTTGCTATTCCATACAGAAGTATAAGAAGTGAATTATCACCTGCAACATACTCATATATTCCAAGCTTCTCATTCCAGACCTCCTGCTGCGGTCTGCTTCCAAGACCTGGAAGCATCGCAAGGCAGTTAATTCCCTTCATAATCATAAAGCATACAAAGGCTGCTTCTATAGCTATATACATAATTCCCTTTATAATCTGCTTTCCTACAAGATTACCAAGTCCTGGAATCAGAATGCTTAACTTCGTAAATATATTTCCTTTTCTAAATGATTCAGTGAACTTAACTGCCATTATGCGCCACTCCTTTCAGCATTTAATCGCTATCAATTATTTTGCAATTGAAGTATTAATCTGCTTATAGAAATCCTGTGTCTTAGCTGCTGCATTATCTGCTGTTATTTCACCATTTACAATTGCCTTAGCAAAGTTCTGTGCAGGTGTCCAGTAATCATTCATGCCTGTTACTGTTGGCTGGATTACTGATGTCTTGTTAAATGTATCATTCTGTGCTGTTACAAGTGCATCCTTCTTTACTTCATCAGTTGCAAGAAGCTCTGTATTACAAGGAATAACACCTCTTAATTCATAGTGCTTCTTCTGTGCATCCTTGCTTCCAAGATACTTTGCAAGTGCAACTGCTACCTGCTGATACTTGCAGTTAGGATTAACTGCGATTGCCTTAGAACCTGCAAATGCTAACATCTGCTTGTCTTTTCCACCAATCTTTACTGTAGGAAGTGAAACTGCTCCAAATTTGTCTCCAAGAATCTCTTTAACACTCTTATAATCCCATGATCCTGAGAAGTAAGCTCCAACTGAACCATCTCTTAAACCAGCGATACCAACGCCCTGAAGGTCATTAACAAAGTTAGGATTATTTACAAGTGAAACCATTGCCTGTGTTGCCTGTGTTCCCTTATCTCCTGAGATATCAACACCGGCTGAATTATCTTTTCCGTCTTTTCCAAAATATGTACATCCATTAGCAAGGAAGAATGATGACATATACCAGCCCTCTGTAATATTGAAAGCTACCTTATCCTTCTGAAGCATTTTATCAAGGCTCTTTACATCACTGTCTGTGAATTTGCTCTTGTCATAGTACATAAACCATGTGTTAGTTGTGAATGGTACTCCGTATACAGCTCCATCTACTGATACTGAATCCACAATTGCATCTGAGTTAGTTTTCTTAACATAATCTGCTGTCTCTCCACCAAGCTTTGCAATAGCATTAGCATCAACAAGTGTCTGAAGCTGGTCGTTAGCAAAGAAGTATACATCTCCTGAATTCTCCGGATCCTGTGGAACTATCTTTCCTGCGTCCTGCTCTGAGCATACACCATATTCAAATGTTAAATCCCAGTCAGGATGCTCTGAATTGAACTGGTCACACATTGTCTGCAGCCATTTGCCGTTCTCATCTGCCTGATCTTCTGCACAGCCCCATACCTTGATTGTAGCTGTGATTTTTTCCTCACCTGCTGCTGTGTCATCCTTTTTAGCATTGCCACAACCTACAAAAAGTGACCCACACATTGTTGCTGCCATCACTGCAGCTGCTAATCTCTTAAACTTCATAAAAAACCCTCCTTAATAATTATCCGAGACAGCTTTGATTACTGTCCTCTTTTGATAATCTAATTATATTAAGGAGGGATTAATATTAAAATATAAGATATTTTAGAAACATATCAGTTTTTTGTGTTGTATGGTTTTGCCGGGAATTTTATTGTTATTGTTGTTCCCTCATCAGGTATGCTCTGCACTTCCAGATGATAGCTTTCGCCGTAATAAAGTCTTATTCTGTCGTTAACATTTCTTGCGCCATACCCTTTTGACTGGACTGTTAAGAAGTTTTGGGCAGTTTCTTTGTCCATTCCTACACCGTTATCAGACACGGTTACACATACAAGCTTTTTACCTTCTTCATCCGTCTGCATCCTGGCCTCTACGGTTATTATGCCTTTCCTGTCTGTCAGCAGATCTATGCCATGGTCTATTGCATTTTCTACCAATGGCTGGAGTATAAGGTTTAAAGATTCGCATGGCATAACTTCCTCTGATACATTTATCACCACATCAAATGAGTTGTCATGCATTATCTGCTGAATCTTAAGATACGACTGCATGTTACTTAATTCCTGCTCAAAGCTTAGTATATTCTTTCCCTTATTAAGCGATGTACGGTAGTAGTTAGACAATGCAAGTGTTATTTCACTTATATCTTCCTGCTCATATTCTATCGCTTTCCAGTTGATAAGTGACAATGAATTATAGAGGAAATGTGGATTAATCTGTGCCCTTAATGCCCGCATCTCTGATTCTTTCTGGCTTATACGTCCTTCATATACCTGGGTAATAAGATTCTTAATCTGGGTTGTCATGCTGTTAAAGCTATGGATAAGGTCACCTATTTCATCTTTGTCCTGTGTATTAATTACCGCATCAAAATCTCCATTTTCAACCTTTGCCATACTGTTTTTTAATTTATTAATTCTTCTTGTAATGAAGCCTGTTGTAAATATACTCGCTGCGGCGGCACCTGCAACTGCTACCACAAATGCAACTACAATCATAGTAATCATTGAATTAGCTGACCTGAGTACAAGTTTTCTCGGTTCATAGACATATACTGTCCATCCGGTAACAGAGCTTTCCTTCTTTACTACCGAGTAACCTTCTGTATTTCCACATGTATCATTATCCCATTCTGCCCCGTCGATTAATGAAAGCAGCTTCTTACTGTTTAATCTGTATCTGGTGTTATTATTTTCAAATGTATCACTGCTGCATATAACTCTTCCATCAGCATCAAGCACCACCATTCCGCAGTTCTGCTCAAGACCACCTGTAAATGAACTCATCATGCTGTCATAATCAACATCTATGTACATAATTCCAAGAATCCCAAGCTGGTCAAGTGTTGACATTTTTCGTGCTGAAACAAGTGTCCTGCTGTCTTCATCAACAAACCACTGTATCTTCGTGCTTTCTGTAGCAGAATTATAAAAAGGCCGGTCTTTTATCTCTTCTATTGGTGCTATGGTAGTATCATGTTTAATAGCTTTATCCACATATATTGTTACCCTGTTAATATCATTGTGAAAATACTTCAATGATGAAAGCATAGGGTCAAATGTAGTGACAATCTGGTTATACATCTCATATGTGCTTTTGTAATCGTACGAGAGCACTCCCGACAGCGTATCATTAAATGTTATATAATTAGACAGGTTATCATACACTTCTATCTGCCCATCCACTGTTGCAACAGACTGCTCCAACGCCCCTTTGATGCTCTTTAAGTCTCTGTCCATAAGAATGTTTCTCATCTGACAGTAGGCAAAAACGAAAAGTACAATCAGGGGAATAAGTCCGGTTACTACATATATGATGACAAGCTTGTTCTGCAACCTTATATCATTAATTCTCTGCTTAATCTTTTTCAACTCAATTCTCCCTGATCTCTGAATTTCTGAGGACTTACACCAAAGTACTCCCTGAAGCTCTGTACAAAATATGAAACATTTGGATAACCCACCTGTTCACTTATATTCACAATCTTCATATTCGTACCGGTAAGCAGTTCCTTCGCCTTCTCCATTCTGTACTGTTTAATATATTTGCTCAGATTCTGCCCTGTTTCCTTCTTAAAAAGTGAACTTAAATAGCTTGGTGCAAGATAAACCATATCCGCAAGCTGCTGTGCACCAATCTCTTCACCATAATGGCTATGTATATAGTTCTTTACTGTCTCAATCTCCCGATGTGAAGTGGCCGGCTCTTTTCCGAAACTCTTCTCCAGCAAACCAATATAGTTATTCACAATATCCATAATGCATGAGAAATCCTCTGACTTATAAAGTCTGTCAATCTCCCTTCCAAATTCCGCCTCATCAGCGCCTGGAATATTGTCATAGAAATCTTTTAACAGATTGGAAAATACGAATTTAATGTATATATGCGAGAAGTTCGACTGTCCCCTGTATTTCTTACACAGTGCATCAAAATGTATTCTTAAAAATGTGATATCCTTCATCTTGATATCCTGCTTCATCTGTTTCATAAGTGCATCATCATCAATCTGTACAAGCACAGGTGTATCTTCACTGACATTATCAGAAAAAATGTATCTTCCTGTCTCATAAAACTTATTATTCATCAGTGTATCAACTTCATCCATTACCTGTGGAAGTTCATGATAATCATTGAATAAACCGGACACAGCAATATACATAAACTGCCCTGTCTTTCTGTATATATAGTCATGAATATTTGTAAACATTTCTTCAATGTTCTTATCAATATTACCATCTGCTGTGAGTGATTTATCAGAAAATATGATAACTGACTGTAATGGGTTAAGATTAAGATACTGATAATCCAGTTCCCCGGTTACCTCTTTAAATATATCTTCACCTGTATCATATTTTCCAAAGAAATCAGTATTAAATTCTATAAGTGCAAGTCTGTTGTATCCTGCCAGAAAATCCCCATTATCAAGTATTCCTGATGCATCACCGGAGTTGAGCAGCGTATACATGTAGTACTGTTTTATAAAGTTAGCCTGCCTGTTATAGTCCTCATCCTTCTTGTGTTCCTCATCAAGCTCTGTTATAACTCCTGTAATTGTTGAACTGAATTCTGACGGATCAACCGGCTTTAATATATAATCTTTAACACCTAATTTAACTGCCAGCTTGGCATATTCAAACTCGTTATAGCCTGAGAATATAATTGTCTTTAAACTGATGTCGTTGTGCATCACATTCTTAATAAGCTCTATTCCGTCCATAAACGGCATCTTAACATCTGTAAGCAGTATATCTATATGTCCCATTCCTGTATTCTTGTCAGATGTCAGATATTCCAGTGCCTGCTTTCCGTTGCACGCCTCAAATACTCCAAGTTCAATTCCCATTCTCTTAAGAAGCATTCTTATTCCGCTTCTTTCAATCTTTTCATCATCCACTATAAGTATATTATACATAAATCTACCCCGAAACTTTCCTCATTCACGAACATTCGCTCTTATAATGATTATAGCTTCCGGGGCAGTTATTATCAACTTATTTAATTATATTAAAGATGCCATATATCTTCATTGTACTGTTGAATTGTTCTGTCTGATGAGAAAAATCCAGCATTTGCAATATTAACGAGCATTTTTCCGGCCCACACATATCTGTCTTCATAATCTGTGAGAGCCTTTTCCTTGGTTTCTATATAGCTTCGTAAGTCAAGCAATGCCATAAACCAGTCTTTTCCTACAATCTCATTATACAGTCTGTTAAGACTATGTGAATCACCTGCCTGAAGCATAACATCCGATATTATAAAATCTACACATTTTTTTATAAGAGCATCTGTCTCATAAAGCTTCTTTGCGTTATAGTCACATTTTTCATAATGTGCAATAACTTCGTCACTTGTTGCGCCAAATGTATATATATTATCTTTACCTACAAGCTCTGCAATCTCAACATTAGCACCATCCATTGTTCCTAATGTCACAGCACCATTGAGCATGAATTTCATGTTGCCTGTTCCTGATGCTTCTTTAGATGCAAGTGATATCTGCTCTGATATATCACATGCAGGAATCAGCTTCTCTGCCAGTGTTACATTGTAGTTCTGGACAAGCACAACCTTAAGGTAAGGACTTACATCTTTATCGGCCTCAATAACCTTACTCAATGTAAGTATCAGATGAATTATATCCTTCGCAATTGTGTATGCAGGTGCAGCCTTTGCGCCAAATATCACTGTAACAGGAGTCTTTGGAATGTTGCCTGCCTTGATGTCAAAATATTTATATATTATATACAGTGCGTTCATCTGCTGTCTTTTATATTCATGCAGACGCTTTATCTGTATATCGTATATTGACTGTGGATTAATCTCTATTCCCTGTGTCTGCTTAAGGTATTCTGCAAGATTTCTCTTGTTGTCTGTCTTAATCTCAAGAAGATTATCGTAAACATTTTTATCACCGGCAAACTTTAACAGGTCTTTTAACTTCTCTGCGTCATGCCTGTATTCACTTCCAATGAGTGTCTCAATGTATTTTGCAAGTCCGTTATTACAGTGGATAAGCCATCTTCTGAATGTAATTCCGTTAGTTTTGTTATTGAACTTCTCCGGATATATCCTGTAGAAATTATTAAGCTCTGTATTCTCTAATATCTCTGTATGAAGCTTTGCTACTCCGTTGACGCTCATACCATAATGAATATCAATGTGTGCCATGTGAACGAGATTATTATCATCAATTATATACACTGATTTGTCTGTGTACTTCTCACGCACTCTTCTGTCAAGCTCTTTTATAATCGGCATAAGCTGTGGCACAACCCTGTTAAGATAGTCCACAGGCCATTTTTCAAGGGCTTCAGCAAGAATTGTGTGGTTAGTATACGCACAGCTTTTTGATACAATATCAATTGCTTCGTCCATTGTTATCGGACTTCCGTCTATATCTCCATTTTCTGTAAGAAGTCTTATAAGCTCCGGGATTACCATTGTCGGATGTGTATCGTTAATCTGGATAACCGCAAGGTCTGACAGATTCTTAAATGTTTTTCCGGTGTTAATACATTTTTCCCTGCACTCATCTAATATAAGCCTTGCTCCATTGCTTACCATGAAATACTGCTGATAGATTCTAAGAAGCCTTCCCTGCTCGTCACTGTCATCAGGATAAAGAAACAGTGTAAGGTTCTTTGCAATATCTGACTTATCAAAGTCTATGCTGTCACCTTTTACGATGCTCTCATCAACTGTCTCCACATCAAACAGATGAAGCTTATTCGTTCTCTTTTCTCCGTACACATTGATATCATACATTCTTGAAACTACACTGATTTCACCGAAATTGATAGTGTATGTCACATCTGTCGGAACAAGCCAGCTGTCCTTGCCAATCCATGGATTAGGCACTTCCTTCTGCTTTCCATTCTCAAACACCTGCTTAAAAAGTCCAAGATGATAATTAAGTCCGATTCCGTCACCATTAAGACCAAGGTTAGCAATCGAATCAAGGAAGCATGCTGCAAGTCTTCCAAGTCCGCCATTACCAAGTGACGGCTCTACTTCCAGTTCTTCAATATCTGAAAGATTCTTTCCTGCCTGTGTAAGTTCTTCCTTAACTTCATCATAGATACCTAAATTAATAAGATTATTGGATAAAAGCTTTCCTATAAGGAACTCTGCAGAAATGTAGTATACCTTTCTGCCATTGTCTTTCACTATTCTATCACGTCCCTTTTGTGCAACCAGCTTCATAAGTGCATGAAAGCACTCCTCGTTGCTGCATAAGTGCAAGTCTTTTCCATATTCTTCCAAACATATAGTGTTAAGCATATCGTTGCCCTCCATTCTTGTATTTATATTTTATTATAGGGTTGCTGGAAAAATTCTCTTGCTTTATAATGGGATAAACTTGTACTATTCTATCATATTTAAGGAGAACCTTATGAATATAACAGATTACGGACCACTGAAAGAAACCAAGTCTCATTTCGATTCAGATTTTTTATATAATACTTACCCATGTTCCATCCCGCTTGATTTTACAGAAGTTCCGCTGCACTGGCATAATGAAATGGAGCTTATATACATCAAGAAGGGATGCATGATCGTAAGCGTTGACCTTGATTATTCTGTTGTAAATGCAGGGGATATTGTTGTTGTCATGCCCGGACATATCCATTCTATTATCCAGAACGAGAGTGATTCATGCGAATACGAAAATATTCTTTTTAATCTTGATATGCTTGTTAGCAGGCAGTGTGATTATGATACCGTGAGCTTTTTTAACGGAATTTCCGGCTTTAAGGGGTATTGCCCTCCTGTTATCAGTAAAACTGTGCCACACTATTCTGATTTAATTCATTATATTGATGAAGCTGACAATATATGCAAATATTTCCCTGACGGGTACAGGCTGAAAATCCGTGCATGTCTTTTTAATTTCTTCTTTGAACTTAATGCACATTTTTACACCCATACAGATATGTCTGCACACTTGTCTGATGATAAGATGGATAAGCTGAAACTGGTACTTAATTATATTGAAAAGAACTTCGCTCATACAATATCGATTGAAGAGATTGCACAGTGGTGTCATTTCAGCCAGTCGCATTTTATGAAGTTTTTTAAGAACTGCACCGGAACATCTTTTATCACTTACTTAAACGACTACCGGCTTATTATTGCTGCAAGAATATTAAAAACCACAACCCAGCCGGTTATTATAGTGGCTTCGGATTGTGGTTTTGATAATATATCTTACTTTAATAGAAAATTCAAAGAAAAATATGGTGTTTCTCCGAGGGAATTCAGGAAATAAGGTGTTATTAATATAATCTGTTTTTTACATATTCTTCAAATCTTGGCAGTGCCATTGCTATTTTTCCATACTGTCTTGTATCTATAACGCCCTTTCGCTTTAAACGGTCACGGTACACAGAGAATAATTCCGGCTTCATGTCAAGCTTTTCACGAATATCTTTTACTGACTGATAACCGCACTCAGATATAACGCTAAGTATTTCCTTATCTTTAGGTGATAACTCTGCCCATATCTTACTGTATACATATTCATCTAAATACTGATCATACTCTGGCATAATATCTTCAAGTGTATGATCTTTTCTATTATCCCAGTAAAGATATCCAAGCACCTGAAACGCAAATGGATATCCTCTTGTAAGAAGTGTCATCTTGTCAGCCATTTCATCATTTATATCAAATATTCTCATGTAATGGCTTTTAATAGCTGTATAATTAAGCGGCTCTAATATAATCTTAGGTGCTCTGTATAAAAATGTAAGTGACTTTTCATTCTGTAAATCATATATATTCTCATACAATCCTGTCATCAAAAGATATATAGGATATTCTTCTCTTAAAAATATCTGAAATGAACTTGCAAATATTTTAATATTCTCTGAATTAATAACCTCATCAATTGTTATAAGAAGCCTTTTCCCCAGACATTTTATGTGAGAAAGCATTATCTCAATAACATTTTCAATATCAGTAACAGGAACAGCATTCTCTACTGTTACCCCCAGTCCAAATACTGAAAAGTCAAGCTTTGCTTTAACAAATACTGCATGCATTTCTGGAATTGCATATATCTTTGCTGCCAGACTCTGTAAAAGATCACGGTTAGGATTAAGTTCAACTACTATCCATTCATCTGACCGTTTCCGTATCTCTGACGCAATGTTAGTCATCATTACAGTTTTTCCTGAACCTCTTACTCCTGTTATCATATATATCTGATTAGGTGATTCTTCCGCTGTAAAATCTCCAATTATTCTTTCTGTCTGTGCAATTCTCGAAATATACTGCACTGGTTTTTTCCCAAATGATAATGTAAACGGATTATTCATGCGCATCCTCCTATATAAGTTTATATAACCTTTTATAACTTTTTGTTTGTTTTATAACTTTATATAAGTTTTTATAACTTTTTATTTATTATATAACCTTTTATAACTTTTATCAATTGCAAAATAAAAAATCCTGCTCTCAGGCAGCCATAACCACCTGAAAGCAGGATTAACATTTTAATTATTAACACATTACATTAAGCCTTGTGCTCTGTTGTAAGCATTACATATCTTATTAGAATTCTTGATAAGAATATGCATTGCAACAAATGGTCCAATTCCACAGATAAAAGCACCAAATATCTGCCATAAAAGAACAGTTGTACCATTCTCCTGGATTGAAAGTCCATAACGAGGTCCGTTAGCTGCAAGTCTGTTACCAAGATTATAGTACCAGAACCATGCATATATACCACATGTTATGAGTGATAAAAGAACAAATGCAACAAGCCCTGATGTATTCTCTCCATCTCCATCACATGCAATATTAACATCATGTGCCATCTTGTAAATGAAATAATAGCTGTATATTCCACATGTGATAATTGAAAGAATTATGTATGAGGCAAGACCTCTGTCATCCTTTAATCTTGTACCTGAGTATGGTGGGATTGTGCCATTATTATAACCATTGCTGTAATTCTGATTAGCATTGTAACCCTGATTATTATTCTGGTTATTGCTGCCTGTAAAGCTCTGCTTTACCTCATTAAAAGCACTTCCTAGTTCCTGCTCAGCCTTGTTGAATACCTGACTTGCCTGACTTGCAATATCCTGCTCTGGCGAACAATTTGCTCCACAATATGGGCAGAACTTTGTTGAATCTGGAATCTGTTTTCCACATTTTGTACAAAACATATTAATTCCCTCCCCTTCATAAATTTAGTTTCCGAATGATACGGAATAGGATATTGTTCTGAGGTTCAAAAACCACAATATCTCCAGTTCCAATAAACATTCTATACAAGTAAACTATAACAAATGCACCTGCCATTGTAAACATAAAAATTTTATAAAATTTAATATTTATTTTAGATTTAAAAAGCATAACTATCACAACAACTGGCGGCAGAAAAAAAAGTGGATGATACATGAACGCATCATGAATATTAAAATGCAGTAAAGATATCCATGCCCTTGACATTCCACAGCCTGCACATGATATTCCTGTTATGTATTTTATAGGGCATGTAACCCCGAAGCTTTCTAGTATCACATACAGCACAACAACTGCCGCAACTGATGTTATCACTTCTATTCTATTTAATCTTCTTTTATCTGCATTGTCTCCGCTCATTATTCCCCCTGATAATGCTTTTTATTACATTATAATCTCTCCTGCAAGCAATGCAAGACAAGGAAGCGTAATTATGCTAATCAACGTAGACAAAGTAACTGCACCAACTGCGAGCTTCTGGTCGTGACCGAACTTAATTGCAAAAAGTGTTGTAATAGCTGCACACGGGCATGCCTCAAGTATAATTGTAATAACAGCAACCATTCCACGGGCATGTATCAGATACATAACCAGAGTACAGATTACCGGTATAATAAACATCCTGAGAATAACTGTAAAATACACTCTTTTATCCTTTAAGATACTCAATAACGGGAACTGTGAAATAGTAATTCCTGTTATTATCATAGACAACGGGGTATTCATGCCTCCGACAACATTAAATGTATCCTTTAAAACATCCGCAACCGGAATTCTTGCAAGGAATATGACAAGACCAACCGCAACCGATATAATTGGTGGGCATGTAACAATCTTCTTTAACAGTTCCTTAAAACTCATACTCTCTGAAACATACACAATTCCGACAGTCCATAAAAGAATATTAAACACTGTAACATATACGCTCGCATACAGTACACCTTCTGAACCGTACATAGCCTGAATAAGTGGAAATCCCATATAAGCCGCATTAGAAAATGTAGTTGCAAATCTTATAATGCCGCGCACTTCCTTTTTCATCAAAAATGTTATGCCAATCGATAAAGCCATTCCTATGCATATAGTAAGTATGCTGTAAAAAAGCATTCTGCCCATATTCTTAAGAATCTCGGCATTGTATCCTGACATGTAAGAATTAATAATCATGAATGGAACAACGAAATATATAAGAAGGTTAGAAAGCATACCCTTGCCCTCTTCATTAACCATCTTAATCTTTCCTATAACAACTCCACTCAATATAAGTATGAATAATTCAAATACCTGCTTCGCAGTAATAAGCGCTAAATCCACAGCTCTCTTATCCTCCTTTTCATACACGCAAAAACATGTTATATATTTCATCTTCTGAAATATATAACATGTTAATAGCAAAGTCAAGTAAAAATCTAATACTTTATCTCTGGCATAAGCTCTGCACTTATTACATTAAGCATACGTTCCATTGTCTCTAACTCTTCTTTAGAAAATCTGTCCTCAATCCTGCCCATTACAGTCTTAAGATATGTATTGCTGATATTATAATAATCTATATACTTCTGTGTTACCTCGAGATGATACTCTCTCTTGTCTTCCTCAGACTGTACTTTCTTTAAGTATCCCTTCTTAACAAGGTTATTAATCTTATACGCCGCGTTAGGAGATGATATATTTGCCATATCAGCAAACTGTGCCACAGTAGGTTTATCAAGTGCATATATTATCTCCATGCAGAAAGTTTCTACAGTTGTAAGAGATGTCTCCCTCTCCTGTAGCTTTTCAAACATTTTCTGATAAAAATGCATCTTAAACTTCGTATATACCTTACTAAAAGAATCCTGCAGCACCTTACTTTACCTCCAAAGCTTTTTAATTGTTTATTATTATAACAATAGCTCTATTCTATTGCAAATGTAAGTTCCGCTGACACTGCAAGTTTTCCGCCAACATAAGCTTCTGCCTTTCCTACGCCCACAGGACCTTTTCTTGCTATAATCTCGCATGACATTTCAAGCACATCCCCAGGTGTGACCTGAGCCTTAAACTTAGCATTTTTAATTCCTGCAAAAAGTGCTATATGTCCCTTATTCTTTTCTTCCGACAATAAAGCAACTGCTCCAGTCTGCGCCAGTGCCTCAATAATAAGTACTCCCGGCATTACCTTCTTCTGTGGAAAATGTCCTACAAAATGCATTTCATTGGCAGATACGCATTTAATACCACAAGCCTTCTTTCCAGGTTCACACTCTGTTATCCTGTCTACTAATAGAAATGGATATCTGTGTGGCAGAATCTGCTGTATTTCATCTGAATTAAGCTGCATCATTACACCACCTTTCTAAGCACAATGGATGCATTATGTCCACCAAAGCCAAGTGAATTAGACATAGCATAATCAACTCTTGACTCTCTTGCCTTATTTGGAACGATATCAAGATCACAGTCATCATCCGGCATCTGATAATTAATGGTTGGTGGAATTATATCATTCTTTACAGCAAGTGCCGATATAATTGCCTCAACAGCACCACTTGCACCTAACATATGTCCTGTCATCGACTTTGTTGAGCTTACCGCAAGCTTGTACGCATGTTCTCCAAATGCCATCTTTATCGCATTAGTCTCTCCCTTATCATTAAGCTTTGTACTTGTCCCATGCGCATTAATATAATCAATATTCTCTGGTTTTATTCCTGCATCCCTAACAGCCTCAGTCATTGCCTGTGCCGCCATGCTTCCGTCTTCGAGAGGAGCTGTAACATGATTTGCATCACATGTTGAGCCATATCCTGCAATTTCACAATATATCTTAGCGCCTCTTTTCAGTGCATGTTCATACTCTTCAAGAATCAGCACACCTGCTCCTTCACCCATAACAAATCCGCTTCTTTCTTTATCAAACGGAATAGAAGCCCTGTTTATATCTTCTGCTTTGCTTAATGCGTGCATTGATGTAAAACCACCAATTCCAAAATCAGTTATACAGCTTTCTGCACCTCCGCACACAATCACATCCTGATATCCATCTCTGATCTGTCTTAATGCATCTCCAACAGCATTAGTTCCACTGGCACATGCCGTAACAACACATGTACACATTCCATGTAATCCGAATCTGATTGCAACATGTCCTGCTGCCATGTTAGTTATCGACATTGGCACAAAATGTGGCGAAACCCTGTCATATCCTTTACTTTCACCTCTTAAGCATTCTCTCTGTATAGTTGTAAGTCCACCAATTCCACTTGATAATATAACACCACACCTTAATGTGTCTTCTTTGCCAAAATCTATAGCTGAATCTTTAACTGCTTCATCTGCAGCTGCAAGTGCATATATCGTGAAATCGTCCATCTTCCTTAATTCTGCTTTATCGACAATACTCTCTGGGTCAAAGCCTTTTACTTCACCGGCAAGCTTAACTGCACTGTTTTCTGTATTAAAATGTGTTATCTTACCAATACCACATTTACCAGCCTTTACAGCTTCCCACATATCATTAATATTGTTTCCGACAGGAGTAACTGCTCCCATACCTGTTATTACAACTCTTCTCATATTGCCATTCCTCCGTCTACACAAAGTACCTGTCCGGTTATGTATCGTGCTCCGTCACCTGCAAGAAATGCTACTGTTTCTGCAATATCTTCCGGCTTTCCCATCTCTTTAAAAGGTATATTCTCTACCACTTTTTCTTTAACAGCGTCTGACATTGCTCCAGTCATATCAGTTTCAATCATTCCCGGTGCAACCGCATTTACAGTTATATGTCTTGACGCAAGCTCTCTTGCAAGCGACTTCGTCATACCAATAACACCTGCTTTACTTGCAGAATAATTAACCTGCCCTGCATTGCCCATAACGCCAACTACAGAACTCATATTAATAATTCTTCCTGCTCTCTGTCTTAACATAAGTCTTGAGACCCCACGCATCATATAAAATGTACCCTTTAGATTCACATCTATAACTGCATCGAAATCCTCATCCTTCATACGTCCAATAAGATTGTCCTTAGTAATTCCTGCATTATTAACAAGAATATCAATTCTTCCGCCAAGTAAATCCACGGCTTCCTTAATTAAACGCTCACATTCCTCTGAATCACTCACATCTGCCTTAATTGCATGGATTTCAATTCCATACTCTCTGCATATATTAACTGTTTCACTGGCAGCCTCATCACCTGAACGGTAACTGAATACAATATCCGTTCCTTCACTTGCAAGCTTAACGCATATAGCCCTTCCTATTCCCCTGCTTGCACCTGTAATAAGTGCTTTTCTTCTATCACTCATTCCATATCCTTTCCAAATCAATGTCAGATTTGCTCAATCACAGCTTTTATGTCCGATTTATTCAATCTATAATCTGTCATAATCTCATTAATAAGTTCCTGTACGCTCATTATCCGGTCAACTCTGTCTGCATTACTTCCTGCAAAAAACAGTCCATTATCCCAGTCACCCTTAACTGCTGCTATAAGTGCCCTGCTTATGCAATATGGTATACTGTCATCCTTCTTACATGCTGTAAGACAACCATTACATTTTCTTGCGGTAAAGGTTTCTCCTGCATCAAGCCTTTCAAGCAGTGGACTGTTAATTGCACGCGCCGGCATTCCAACAGGACTTTTAATAATACGGATGTCTTCTCTCTTTGCATTAACAACAGCATGTTTAAATGTATCCGAAGCATCACATTCATTGGTAGCAATGAATCTTGTCGCAATCTGTACCCCGGCAGCACCTTTATTTACATAATGTGCCATATCTTTGCCATCAAACACACCACCAGCGACAAAAACCGGGATATCCGCACCTGACTCTTCTATTACGGCAAGTACATCTGACAATATTTCATCGTTACTCTGCGTTTTTCCCTGTGTAATATCATCTGCATCAAAGCCTAAATGTCCTCCTGCCATGCTGCCTTCAATAATGAACATATCCGGATACACATCATAATGCTTCTTATAAGTTTTCATAATTATCCTGGCAGCCCTGCCACTTGAAACAATGGGTGCTGCCAGTGTGTGTGTTCCCTTAGTAAACTGTGGCAGATTAAGAGGCAGTCCGGCACCTGAGATAATAATATCTGCCCCTGCTGAAACTGCAGTCTTACAGCTTTCATCATAATGAGAAACCGCCGTCATAATATTTACAGCTACAAGTCCCTTCTTTGCACTTTCTGCTGCAATCTGCTTAGCCCTCTTAATATGGTAATCAAGTGCCCTTAGATTAGCCTTATATGGGCTGCTCTCAAAATCCTGTTCATCATAACCTGCATTAACAGAACTGATGACTCCACATGCCCCGCTTGCTGCAACTGCACCTGCAAGGGATGAAAGCGAAACTCCGACACCCATACCGCCCTGAATTACCGGAACATCAAGTACCTTGTCCTTAATCTGCATACAATTCCTTTCGCACAGCCTCATATTCTTCATATATTTGTTCAAATATTTTCTCAATTGGCTGTATCTTATCAATCTGGCCTGCAACCTGACCTGCCATCAGTGAGCCATTCATTGTGTCACCGTCAAACACTGCCTTACGAAGAGAACCTAATGTATATTTCTCAAGTTCCATCTTATCAGCACCTGCCTTCTCCTGCTTTACATACTCGCGTGACATCTCATTTTTAAGAACACGCACAGGAGTACCAGCAATTCTTCCTGTAACTATCGTGTCATTATCCTTTGCTTTAAGTATTGCCTGCTTATAATTATCATGTATAGGACACTCTGTACTTGCCAGAAGACAAGTTCCCATCTGTACACCTGCAGCACCAAGTGCAAATGCTGCTGCAAGCTGTCTGCCATCTGCAATTCCTCCGGCCGCAATAACCGGAATATTCACACTGTCAACTACCTTTGGGACAAGTGTCATAGTTGTCATCTCGCCGACATGGCCACCACTTTCTGTTCCCTCTGCAACTACTGCATCAGCTCCGAAACGCTCCATTCTTATTGCAAGTGCTGCACTTGAAACAACCGGTATAACCATCATTCCATTAGACTTCCATTTTTCCATATATTTAGCCGGACTTCCTGCTCCTGTTGTTACAATCTTTACATTTTCTTCCACAAGCAGTTCTGCCATTGCATCAGCTTCCGGATTCATAAGCATAAGATTCACACCAAATGGTTTATCCGTAAGTGTTCTGCATTTTCTTATGTTTTCACGAAGCATATCCGTGTTCATTCCACCAGCTCCAATAAGCCCCAGTCCGCCTGCATTACTAACTGCAGCTGCAAATTCTCCTGTTGCAATATTAGCCATTCCGCCCTGTATAAACGGATATTTTATTCCTAACATCTTATCTAATCTCATTATGCTGCTCCTTATTATGTCTCTATCAAAGCACTGCTCCAGCTAAGCCCCGCCCCAAAGCCTGCAAGAATCAGCTTTCTGCCTTTATCAAAGCATCCGCTTTGTGCTAACTCATCAAGTGCTATTGGGATACTTGCCGCTGATGTATTACCGTATTCCGCTATATTTATATAGAACTTATCTTCATGTCCCGGATATTTTTTCTTTACATGATTGATAATTCTTTCATTAGCCTGATGGCACACAATATAATCTATGTCATCAAGTGTCATGTCCGATTTTTTCAATATCTCATCAATTCCCTGTTTAAGAACATCAACTGCAAAACGGAACACCGCATTTCCATTCATCTTTACATATGCATCCTGTGCACCTATACCTCTGCATACAAGTACATCAGTATCGCCTCTTGTGTAATTAATCTGTCTATACATATTGTCAGCCGCTTTTATAAGAACTGCACCAGCACCATCTCCAAAAAGCACGCATGTTGAGCGGTCTGTATAATCTAATATCTTAGACATCTGCTCGCTGCCAATAAGCAGTATGTATTTATAATCAGTGCTGTTAAACAGTGCCTGTCCAACATTTAATGCATGCAGAAAACCTGTACATGCACTGCTTAAATCAAATGCAAGTACATTCTCTGTCAATCCGAGTTCCTTCTGTACAATTGCTGCAGTAGATGGGAATGCATTATCAGCCGTTGAAGTTGCAACTATAACTGCACCTATTTCTGCAATATCCACACCTGATGCCTCTACCGCTTCATATGCTGCTCTGACTGCAAGTGATGTAGTATTTTCCTGTGTACATTTGTATCTTTTCTTAATACCTGTTCTTGTTGTTATCCATTCATCATTTGTATCAACAATCCGGCTTAAGTCATCATTCGTAATTATCTCTTCTGGGAGTGCTTTCCCTGTGGACACTATCTGAATGCCTTTCACTTTATCTCTCCCCTGTCTATATTCCTGAATTTGTCATATCTTGAATTAACAAGCTCTTTTGATTTCATCCTGCCAAGAATTCCGAGTTCTTTTTCTAACATTCTTGCTATATCTGAAAAACACCTGTCTCCTTCTGCAATTACACCGTCAACGAGTCCGGCAGTAAAAAGCTCCTGTGCAGTAAGCTTCATAATCTCACTTGCCTGTGGTGCTTTCTTAGCATCCTTATATATTATTGACGCAAAACCTTCCGGAGACAGAATCGAATATACTGCATTTTCAAGCATATACACCCTGTCGGCTGCTGCCAGTGCCAATGCACCGCCACTTCCGCCTTCACCTGTAATTACAGATATAACAGGTACTGTAAGCTTAAGCATTGCTGCTATACTTCCCGCAATTGCATTACTCTGTCCGTTGCTTTCTGCTTCCATGCCTGGATATGCACCTGGCGTGTCAACAAATGTTATGACAGGTCTCCCGAATTTTTCAGCCTGTTTCATAACACGGACTGCTTTTCTATACCCTTCAGGTGACGCCATTCCAAAGTTATATCTTATATTCTCTTCTATATTCTTTCCTTTGCGGTTTCCAATAACAGTTACCGTTCTCCCGTTAAATGAAGCAATTCCTGCAACAAGGCTTTTGTCATCTTTATAATATCTGTCACCATGCATTTCTATAAAATCATCGAAAAGCACTTCTATGTATTTCATAATATCCGGACGGTCGCTTTTTCTGGCTGCAAGAACTTTCTCATATGGTGTTAAAACATTTTCACTGCTCATGCTTCTCCTCCGGTATTCACATGCATTTTCAATATCTTTGATAAAGTCTGCTTCATATCTTTTCTGTCAACTATCATATCTATCATGCCATGTTCTAACAGAAACTCTGAGTGCTGGAAGCCTTCCGGCAGCTTCTGTCCGATAGTCTGTTCAATAACTCTTGGTCCAGCAAAGCATATAAGTGCTCCCGGTTCAGCAATTATAATGTCACCAAGACTTGCAAAGCTTGCGCTCACACCACCTGTTGTCGGATTAGTGAGATATGATATAAATAATCCACCCGCATCCTTGAACTTTTCAATTGCCGCTGTTGTCTTTGCCATCTGCATAAGCGAAAAAAGCCCTTCCTGCATTCTCGCTCCACCGCTTGCAGCAAATATTATAAGAGGCAGTTTTCTTTTCATTGCATATTCTGTAAGTCTTGTAATCTTTTCACCTACCGCAATCCCCATGCTTCCCATAAGGAATCTTTTATCCATAACTGCAACTGCTGTTTTGACTCCTCCAATTCGACATGTTCCAGTAACTACTGCATCCTGCTGGCCTGTCTTTAATCTGTTTGCTTCAACCTTCTTCTCATATCCCGGAAAGCTGTTTGGATTGCCTGTCTTAACCTGTGCATACAATTCCCTGAAACTTTTGTCATCACTTATAAGTGCAATTCTTCTTGATGGTGTAAGGCTTCCGTCTGCCTGTTCCTCACTATCCCTTAACCTGTTGATAGTCCCCCACCTTTTCTTACGCTTTAAGAAAATGTCATTGATATTCATTTAACTGTAATTCCTTCCTTAAGCCACTTTTCAATTTCGGTATGATTCTTCTCCCAGAAACCTGTATTATAATTTCCTCTTATAAAATCCTTATGATATGTAAGAAGGTGCATGAACTCTCTGTTAGTCTTAACCCCTTCAATTATCAGTTCCTCAAGAGCTCTTCTTAATCGTCTTACCGCCTCAAGTCTGCTGCTTCCAGTCACTATAATCTTGGCAATCATTGAATCATAATACGGACTCACTTCATAACCTTCAAAAAGATGGCTCTCAACTCTTACACCATAACCATCTGGAAAATGTAAGAATTTAATAACTCCCGGTGTAGCCGCATTTATTCTGCACTCAATTGCATGTCCATTGACACATGCTTCTTCCTGAGTGATATTAAGCTTCATTCCGGCAGCTATTCTTATCTGTTCTCTTATAAGGTCAATTCCTGTAACCTGCTCAGTTACCGGATGTTCAACCTGTATTCTCGTGTTCATCTCTATAAAATAGTAGTCACCCTGTTCATTCATAACGAATTCAACAGTTCCTGCACTATAATATCCTGCTGCTCTGGCAGCTCTTACTGCAGTCTCTCCCATGACTGTCCGCTTATCTTTACATAATCTTGCACTCGGAGCTTCCTCTAAAAGCTTCTGATTATTACGCTGGATTGAACAGTCACGTTCTCCAAGATATATTGTATTGCCATATTTATCTGCAAGAATCTGTATCTCAATATGCCGTGGATTGATTATCAGCTTCTCTATGTACATATCATCATTGCCAAATGCAGCTTTAGCTTCACTCTTAGCGGTTTCAAACGCATTTTCTATATCTTCTCTGCTGAATGCCTTACGCATTCCTTTTCCACCGCCTCCAGCTGACGCTTTAATAAGTACAGGATAACCAATTCTTTCTGCAATGTGTGCAGCTTCCTCTGCTGTTGCAACCAGACCATCAGAGCCGGGTACAACCGGAACCCCGCATTCAATCATAAGCTGCCTTGCCGACTGTTTATCTCCCATGCTGCTTATTATGTCCGCCGATGGTCCTATAAATATAAGATTGTTCTCCTCACATTTTCTTGCAAAAGCAGCATTTTCGGACAGAAAACCATAACCAGGGTGGACTGCCTCACACCCTGTCAGTATTGCAGTTTCTATTATCGCATCCTGATTAAGATAACTTTCAGCCGCCTTTGCCGGTCCAATGCAAACTGCCTTGTCTGCTGCCATAACAGCAAGTGAATCCTTATCTGCTGTTGAATATACAATTACGGTTTCTACATCCATCTCACGGCAGCATCTGATTATCCTTAACGCTATTTCACCACGGTTTGCTATCAGTATTCTCTTAAACACTTCTGCTACCTCCGTTAATTAAGGATTACAAGCGGCTGTCCATACTCAACCATAGTGCCATTCCCTGCTGCCACTTCCTTAACCGTACCGTCACAATCTGCTGTAACTTCGTTCATCAGCTTCATTGCTTCAATTATTCCAATAACATCACCGGCATGAACGCTCTGCCCTGGTTTTACAAAAGGTTCCTCATCAGGACCTGATGCTGTATAGAAAGTTCCAACCAATGGTGCTTTAATTTCTTTAATATGCTCATCTGACTGTGGCTGTACGTCCTGAATAGTTGTAACGGTCTGTTCCTGTTCTGTATTAATGCGAACAATATCTTTCTTTACAGGCACATCACATTTGGCTTCGTGCATTGTTTTCTTCAGTCCAAGGCATACGCCATTCATCTCCAGATTCAGTTCGCAGCATCCACTTGCATCAAACTTATCTATAATCCCATAAATATCATTAATATCCATAACAAACTATCTTCCTTAAAATCTTTATGTTAAGCTGCATTCTTGTCAACATACTCAACAATTGCTTTAACTGATGTAAGATTAGGAAGTTCTTCTTCTGGAACAGTAATTCCATAAGCATCTTCAACTGCCATCATAAGTTCCATAGAATCAAGTGAATCAATTCCAAGATCATCCTTTAAATTCGCTTCTAATGTAATCTTATCCTCTGAGCAGTTAATAGTATCCATAATAATTTCTTTTACCTTTTCAAATGTCATTGTTTTGTTCTCCTTAAATAATTTTATCTAAATATATTTAACTAATATATTTGAGCTAATTATAAGAGCACAAATCAGGTTTGTCAACACTATTTTGATATTCAAAGTATTTATTTTGTTTCACAGCTGAGTATTATTCCGCCTCGCTCAGCATAATAACTGCATAATCCTCCTGCTTTATATACACACACATCCGCAGCACCATATGCCTGCTTTATCATATCTGCTATCTTATCTGCAAGAGCTTCATTCTCAACATGACATATTCTCAGTTTTCCGCCTTCATATCCTGCATCGTCAAGTAATGCCTGGAGTTTTACAAGAAGCTTTTTATCACCTCTGCATTTACCGATTGCTTCCAATGTTCCGTGACTGCTTGCTGTTCCTATTACACTTATGCCAAGAACCTCCGCAGCCGATGCTACAACCTTGCTTACACGACCATTCTGTGCAAGATTATGCAATGATTTTAATGAACAGAACAGTCTGGTTTTCTGCATATATGCATCTATTGCTCCATCTATCTCTTCAAATTTCTTTCCTTCTTCAATCATTTGCTGCAATTGCTCCAGTATAATACGCATCTGTGGACCAGTGCTTTTAGAATCTATTACCCTGACTTTAGCCTGTGGATGTTCCTCCAGATATACTGCCCTCGCTGCCATTGCAGAATTATATGTTCCTGACATTCCTGCAGTTATTGTTACAACAAATATCTCATCATCATCACCAAAAGCTTCAAGCCATGCATCTATTCCAGGGCACGCAGTATATGAACGTCCCTTATGTTTTTCAAGAATATCAAGCATTCTGTGAATATCAAGCTGCCCATCATCACAAAACTCCTCGTTATCTGTAGATATTGTAAGCGGAACTGCCTTAAAAACCATTCCCCTAAGTTCTTTTATATCGCATGCTGAATCTGCTACTAATCTCATTATTAATCCTCCTGTTTGCCGGATATAATCCGTTTCGATGTAGTTTTAAATACTATGTCATATTGTATTTTATAACTTATAGTGTTACAATATACAAAAATAGCGTTTTTGTATATTTCAGGAGTACATTATGAATATAGTTAACAAAGATTCTAAAAATACATTTACACGAATGTGCATAGGTGAAGCAATAATCAAGCTTCTTAAAGACACTGATTTTGATAAGATTCGAATTACGAGTGTAGCGAAATGTGCCGGTGTATCACGCATAACTTTTTACAAATATTATGAATCAATCCATGATGCACTATGCGACTATCTTAATATTATTATAATTGAATATCTGGAAGAATGTGCCAAGAACCCTGAAAACGGGAGCTTTCTGGATTATTCCCACATTCTTTTTGCACTTGAATTCTTTAACCGGTATAAGGATTATTTTCTTACTCTTTCAAGATGTGGACTTCATTCTATTCTTATTAACAGTATTAATAATTTTATGTCTGAACATTTTACGAATCCTAAGAATTACTCTGAGTACAGACTATACTGTTACTCTGGCGGATTGCTTAATACATTTTTAAAATGGGAAGAAAACGGATGTGACTGTGATGCTGGCGAGATAGCCAGAACTCTTGAAGAACTTTATAGTTAATAAGCCACTCCTTCCGGAATGGCTTAAATATTTTATAATCATTTATTAATCTGTGAATGCACTTTTCGACGTACTACTAGGAAACATATAACCTGCATAATTATCGTTGCCGTCCATGATGCCGGATATGATATGAACAGGTCATAAAGAGTTCTGTGACTTGGGAATATGACGAATATCCAGAATATTCTCATTCCTACTGTACCAATAACTGATAATATCATAGGTACTAGCGAATACCCCATTCCACGAAGCGCACCCGGAAACAGATCCATTATTCCACATAAGAAATATGGTACTGTAGTAATTGATAATATCTCAACACCACATTTGATAACATCTTCACTGTTAGTGTATATCATAAGCACTTTATCACCAAATATATATGCACCGCAGCCAAATACAAGTGATGCTCCTACCGAAAGTATTGCACAATCTATAAGCACCTTGTCCATTCTCTTGAACTTTCTTACACCATAATTCTGACTTGTAAAACTCATGCATGCCTGTGTTACTGAATTAATTGATGCATATAGAAAGCCAAGAATATTGTTGGCTGCTGTATATCCTGCCATTGCTGTTGAACCGAATGAATTAACCGACGACTGCAGCAAAGCATTTGAGAAATTAATAACTGTACTCTGTATTCCTGCCGGAATTCCAACCTGAAATATCTGTTTAAGATAGTATCCCTTTATCTTTAGCTTTGAGAATCTCAACTGGTAACTTGCATCTGTCTTATTCAGACATCTTAATACAAGCACACACGATATAAACTGTGAAAATATTGTTGCGATTGCCACTCCTGCAACCCCTAAGTTAAACACAATAACAAGTACCATATTAAGGCATGCATTTATAATTCCCGCTGCTATAAGAAACATCAGCGGTCTCTTGGTATCACCAACTGCTCTAAGAACAGCCGCACCATAGTTATAAAGCATAAAGAATGGCATACCAAGAAAATATATTCTCATATACAGTGTTGAGAGGTTAATTACATCATCCGGTGTTCCCATAAGCTCAAGTGCCGGCTTAGCCATCAGCACGCCTATCAGCGCCATCACAACTCCGCTTATTGCTGCAAATGTTATCGCAGTATGCACTGTTTCTGACATCTCTTTATGTTTTCCTGACGCATAGAATCTGGCTGCCAGTACATTTGCTCCCAACGAAACTCCTATGAAAAGATTAACAAACATATTAATAAGTGCTGTCGTTGAACCTACTGCTGCTAACGACTGGCTTCCTGCAAATCTTCCAACAACAATTATATCTACAGCATTAAACATTAACTGTAATATTCCTGAAAGCATCAATGGCACTGAGAACGATATTAACTTATCCATTATTGTGCCATTGCACATATCTATTTCATATTTATTCTTACTCATTGTAAATTTCCTTTATAAAGCATTGGGACAGACTATTCCCAGTATCCTAGCTCAATACCTTTTTTATAGATTCCTACTCCTTTAGAATAATAACCATACGCATTAAAATGGGTCCAGTCTGAACGGAGTTTCACAGATATATACCCAAACGCTCCATATAACTCATCTATCTTTTCCTTTTTCAAACCACAATCATCCAGCCCGTTCTGAATCATGTAGACTCTTGTATTAAAGAAATGTTCTCCAAATGCTTCTCTTAAGGCTGCTTCCCATGCAGTGTCATCAACACCTACATAGTCATCTCCATCCTCCAGATATGACTGGCTGTTGTCTGCAAGAGATGTACCCGGATCATCAGTGTCTCCAACTATGATATAATTCTCACAGCCTGTATAATCAATCACCGCCTGATACTGGGAAATAAGCTCATCATAGTCATCCCATCCACCGTTACTTCCCATCTCAAGCACAAGAATATCACCCTTATGATCATATGCTGCTTTAGTTGTAACAGCAGTACCTTGTGGAATAAACATATAATCAGGCTGTTCAAGACCTGTATCATCACATATTCTGATGCTGACCATATAATCCTCTATATTATAGTCATCATCCTCCATATCTTCCCAGTAATCTTCAATATCCCGTTTCTTGTCAATCTGACATAATACACCATCTATATATACAGTATCAGGATAATCATTATATTCAATACCATATCCGCTGAAATCATACATATAAACAGGATTTCCCTTATCATCCATAAGGCATACATCCTGATATGTATTCTTATTAAGATTAAGATTACGGTCAGTATGCATCTTAAAGCCACCAGCTCTTATCGCTATCTCCTCTGATGTCTCCCCTGATACACCAAAATTAAATGCATTAAGACCAGTAAGCTTTCCCAAAGTATATGGTGCAGTATAATAACTTATATCAACTCTTCCTGCTTTAGTAAGTATATAGGCCTCATCTGATCCAAAGCCTTCCATCATGCTGTCGCCCCAGCAGGCAATTGATACAGTATCATTTGAATAATCCTTATCATCTTCATAAGGTTCTGTATAATCTTCTGTACCGATATTCTGTGAGACCTTCACAATTACATGTGTTTTATCTCCCCGTGGTTTTATGATCTTAGCCATATTAATAAGATTATCTTTAGTTTCCGGTCTGCCATTCAATACTACAGCCCCTGCGGCAATACCTCCTGCAAGCAAAACCACTGCAATCCCCCATATCGCTGCTTTCTTTAATTTCATAAACTCACCTTTTCTGCCCCTTATATATCTGGCACTTCTGTTATAACACTTATTTACCCGACCTGCAAATATAATGAAGCAATTGGAGCAAAGACCGAACCCGTGGGTTCGATTCTCATCACCCTAAAATAGTTCACTTAGATAAAAAAATAGAGCGGGTGATGGGGTGCCAGGTGCCTGTGGCACCTGCCTGGCACCGACCGGAGCGAAGCAAAGACCGAACCCGTGGGTTCGATTCTCATCACCCTGAAATAGTTCACTTGGATAAAAAAATAGAGCGGGTGATGGGAATCGAACCCACGTATCTAGCTTGGAAGGCTAGTGTTCTACCATTGAACTACACCCGCATAACCACTGATATTTCAGTGCTTTGTTAAGATATCATAATTATATTATAAAGTCAAGTGTTTTATGTCAATATGTTCTTTGCGACATGTTTTATCGACACATATACTTGACATTATCTGTTCTTAGGAATAAATTATGTTAGTTGCATTTTAGTTTGTAAAATATAATGGAGTAATTTCAATGACTAACAATTCAGACCACATTTTTTCTAATGTAGATATAAGGAAACTTCTTATTCCTATCATGCTGGAAAATCTCTTAGCTTCACTTATGGGAACTGTTGATACTATGATGGTAAGTAATGTCGGTGCATCTGCCGTCTCGGCCGTATCGCTTGTTGATTCCATCAATATTCTTGTAATACAGGCTTTGTCAGCACTTGCTGCAGGAGGTGCAATTCTGTGTTCCCAGTACATAGGAAGCAGCAACCCTAAAGGTGCAAACCGCGCTGCAAGACAGGTATTTCTTGTCATGACAGTGCTGTCAGTATTGATATCTGCAATATGCCTCGTTCTTCGTGTACCGATGCTTAAGTTCATCTTTGGTTCTGTAGAAGCTGAGGTTATGGCTGATTCACAGGCATACTTTCTTTTTACCCTGTTGTCATTTCCATTCATTGGCCTGTATGACGCTGGTGCGTCTATTATGAGAGCACAGAAGGACAGCAAAAGCCCTATGACAATATCCATAATATCCAACTTTCTTAATATAGGTGGTAATGCCATTCTTATATTCGGACTTGGAATGGGCGTTGCGGGAGCTGCAATATCAACACTTGTATCAAGAGTTTTCTGTGCAGTTGTTGTAATTATTAAATTAAGAAATCCGTCACAGACCATATGCGTTAACAGATATTACACAATCCGTCCCGACTGGGATTTAATTAAGAAAGTCCTATATATCGGTATTCCCTCAGGTATTGAAAACAGCATGTTCCAGTTTGGAAAGCTGGCCATCCAGTCAACAGTTTCGACGCTCGGAACTGCCGCTATTGCTGCAAATGCTGTGACCAATATTCTGGAAAACCTTAACGGCGTTGCTGCACAGGGTGTAGGAATCGGACTTATGACTATAGTTGGCCAGTGTATTGGTGCCGGAAGAAAAGATGAAGCCATATACTATATAAAGAAGCTCAGTAAAATGGCTGAAGCTGCTATTATTATAAGCTGTCTTGTTGTATTTGCATTGTGCCGGCCGATTACCATACTGGGTGGCATGGAAGCAGAAAGTGCAAGAATGTGTTTTGAGATGACTCTTTTCATAACAATAACCAAGCCAATATCATGGGTATTGTCGTTCATTCCAGCTTATGGAATGCGTGCTGCCGGAGACGTGAAATTTTCAATGATTACATCATGTGCAAGCATGTGGTTATGTCGTGTAAGCTTCACTATATTCTTATGCCGTGTATATGGTTTTGGTCCTATTGCTGTATGGATTGGAATGTTTGCCGACTGGACTGTACGCGGTATAATATTCACAATTCGCTTTCATTCACGCAGATGGCTTAACCACCATATAATTGATTAATATTAATAAATTGGATTAACGATAAAAAACGCATGCCAGATTGAAAAAATCGGACATGCGTTTTATTATTTTGTTATAAATTATAATATTGTATTGTAAACCATATTGTTACAATCATCCATTATCCTAGAATCCCTTACAGTTACCCTTAAGAGTTGCTCCTGTAATATTAACTTTTCCATTAATATTAGTACAATCCTCAATAATAGCCTTGCCAAATGTTACTTTATAACCAAGTGCAGATGGTTTTCCTGTAAGTGGCCAGTGATAATTATTACCCTTATTAGAATCTGAAATACAATTCTTCATTGTTACAACACCACTCTGGTTGTTTCTATCGAAACCATTAGCATAATTACCTTTAGCAGTACAGCCTATAAGCTTATGGTTAAGAGGATCAAGGTGAGCTGCCTTTCCTGGTGTTTTATTATCTACACCACCCATCTTAAATCCATTACCATCACCATATATTCCATCACAGTATCCATTGTAGTTAGCCTGACAGTTTACAAGTGTTACTGCTCCATGAGCTGCATAACAATCCCAGCCATCATCACTATTGTATTCAGCTACACAGTTTTCAAAATAATTGCCTTCACCTGAATGAAGTTTTACTGCAAAACCATCAGCATTCTCACCCTTAGCATCTGCATTATGATGAGACTTGCAATTATAAAACTTGTTATTAGCTCCTCCGTTGCTTACCTGAAAACCTGCATCTTCATTATAACAGCATGTTACATACTTTAATGTATTATTAGAACCTGAAATAAAGATTCCATTATCAGAAGCATTCTTAACTGTAATGTTAGAAAGTGTGCTTCCATTACCTGATAATGTAATTCCTCTTCCTGAACTTCCGCTTGTCTGTGAGAAATCTATTGTTGCATTATTCTTTCCTGTAAGATTAACACCTGCTGGAAGTGAAACAGCTCCGGACTTAACTGTTCCATCAATAACTACTGTCTGTCCTGACTTAGCCTTCTTAAGTGCATCTGCTAAAGACATTCCACCTGCCTTAACCACATAATCACCTGATACAGATGAACCTGATGATGTACCTGATGAGCTGCTTCCTGATGAAGAACTGCCCGAACCTGATGAACTTCCTGATGAAGAACCAGATGATGAGCTGCCCTTAGAATCAACCTGAACCTTATAAATGTTGATTCCACTGTTCTCTGAATACAGATATATGTATCCCTTAGAACCTGAATATGAATATGTTCCTAAAGAAGCTGTCTTATTAGCTGCAATAGTTCCAAGCTTCTTTCCATTAGAATCAGCCACAATTAAATTACGGGTAGAACTTCCACTGCTTCTTAACACTACCTTTATTGTATCAGAACCTGACACCGGTACTTTAACTGAACGGTATGATGTAGTGCCTGTACCAGAAAGAGCCAGACAATATGTATATGCTGTACCATCTACTGTTACAGATTCAGCCTTAACATTCATAGTCTTACTGCTTGTTGCCATAAGACCAAGTCCGTCTACTGTAGTACTTGCTTTAATAGTTCCTAACTTCTTAAAATTAGAATTCTTGAAATTCCATGAATTCTGTGTTGCCGCATTAGCTGACAACACCGGAGCTGCTGTAAAACATACTAATAATACTGCAACAACAGCTGCAAAAACCCTTCTTGCCTTCTTAATCATGATTAACCTCCCAAACATTATAGATTAAATAGCAAAAGAGGCGTTATTTTGCTAGCAGTGTCCTATATCATGCAAAATAAATCGCCTCTGTTGCTAAAAATACCACAATATGGATAAAAATGAAATGGCTTAAAATTACAAAGATTTACGCAAGCGTTTGTGCATTTTGTATAGTTAGTTCTGAAATATACCGTTTTCTTAATACATTTTTACTTAAGAACTGATTTATTGTCACTTACCTTGATGTGAAAGTGGTTATCCTATGTAAAATATTTGATTCCTTTAAGAGGATATGGTCAACATTTTTATGGACGTAAAAATGTATTTTGCCACACTTTTATGTACGAATTTTTGTGTTGCATTACATTTTTCCGCACGAACTTTTATATTATATCACATTTTTCTGCATGAACTTTTCTGAATCCACTCATCTGGCATCTCAAAATGCTGGTAATCTTTTGCATGTTCCCAGTCGCCGCCCCACTCAAATCCATGTTCTGCAAACACCTTATAGCACAAATCGTCATGGTCGATTTTGTGTGGAAATTCAATGCTTCTGTCTGTATACTTTTCAGCATTGGCAGGCTCTACATTTTTTCTGCCATCAACATATTTCACATAAGGATTATAAAGCGTGTTGATGTCAACCGCCAGCCCTAACGCATGCTTTGACAGCTTCGTTGAATAGGAAATGTATCTGAAATTAAACGCTGAAGAATTATTATCCCTCATCGACTTCTCATCATCAGCATCATATTCGTCAATAAGTCTGATTTTTTCAATCTCATAACCAGCCTCGTAAAACTGCTTAAATATATCAAGCACATCATCAGCAATCAGCCTGTTCACAACCAGCTCACCTATGTGCGTTTCCCCATCAAATCCGACATGCAAAACTTTAAGATACCGCAAATCTTCTCTTGTAACGGTGCAGTTGTCCTTAAATGATTTCCCCTGCATTTTGGCAAATATGTCGTCTGGAATTGGTGATTTGGTAAATGACTGTGTGTTCATATGTGACTCCTTTACTTTTCTGGTTATAGCTTCATTATATGAGATATTTTATCATAAGACCTACCAACGTGTAACAAAATGAAGATTGAGTATGTCTATAAAACACGTTTGCGAAAGCAACCTGCAGGAAAAGCCTACTAGATTACATATAAAAGAAGTATTAGTGGGCTTTTTACACTGACAATAAATCTTGTCTATCTTAACAGTCGATTTAATATAAAAAATAAACCTACTACAAACAGGTAATCTCCCGATATAGTAGGCATTTTCTTTTGAAAGCTTGAAATCTTTCTCAGATTTGACCCACTAAATTGACAATGCATCATCAATTCGTAGGTTTTTCTTATTAATACGCACAGAATCCAGCAGGTATTTAGTACTCAAATTCAACTATCCTGCAATTCTCACATATACAAGCTTCCACTTTCGTTCTGTGGCTCGCCTTAAGCGATGTGATTTCAACAAATCCTTTGGCTGTTCTCGCATTTGTAAATACTCCAGGCACTTCATCGGCAAAACTGAATGCACCATCCTTACTGCTGAAAAGGTACCCTTTTCTCATCTCCTGATTACATTTTGGACAAATCATACATAACACCTCATTCCTTGATATCTTTGCTAAGAACTGACATTGCCATGCTAAGTTTTTCTTCAAACTGCTCCGCTTTAACAAGCGCTATGCCCTCATTGTCATCGCCAAGCACAACCAGCCTGCTGCCATTCACCAGTCCAAATGTATCTCTTGCTTCTTTAGGTATAACTATCTGTCCGCGGTCGTTGACTGTCACAACCCCCCACATATGTTTGCCCTTCGGTGCAGGCGCCAATCTTTTACCTTCAAGCTGCACATCGTCCTTAATCAATGAATCCATCGTCACGCCATAAAATTCCGCAAGCCTGCCGCATTTTTCAATATCAGGAATTGTTTCACCACGCTCCCATTTGGCGTATGCCTGTCTCGATATTCCAATGACCTCTGCGATATCCTCCTGTGTCTTACCCGCAATCGACCTCAGCATTATAAGATTTTCCTGTAGCATAATGTCAGTCCTTTCTGTTGTTATGTATGTATTATAGTCCATGTAAAATGTGGATTCCACCAATTGTAGTTGTCAAAAAAGTGAGAATTGTGGTGGCGTTGGTTGCGTGGAGGGGATTGCTTATATTAATTACATATTCTAAACTAAATTTACAATCTACTACATATCTACGATTCATTATATTAATATTAACTCTGTTAAAAAAGGCTCTAAGATACATTTAAGACTTGATTGATGCATAAATAGTATTAATTATCGAATTAATATTTCTTATTCTCGATAGATTTATAAACTAGCTTTGAAAATGAGAAATTAATATAACCTCATATTCAGTTTGATAGTTCATCTTTAAGAAAGAATAATCAAACCTTTTATCATGTGTCATTTTATATTCCACTATGTAACTATTAATTCATTGATAATCCGATACAAGCAGACATTACAATAAAATTTACATCCCACTATGTAACTATTAATTCAGATTTTCATAGATTCTGGCTCTCACGGACTCTTTATTTACATCCCACTATGTAACTATTAATTCGTTTTTCTGCTTTCTCTGCTTCGCGTTTCTGACGCTATTTACATCCCACTATGTAACTATTAATTCGCATTTGAGCTATATTTTATGCAGGGCTTAGACTATGATTTACATCCCACTATGTAACTATTAATTCTGTGCGAAATTCACACAACAACAACACGCTAAACTAATTTACATCCCACTATGTAACTATTAATTCAACGCTCAGGATTTCTAAAACATAATACTGTTTGTCATTTACATCCCACTATGTAACTATTAATTCTTGAGCATGATGTATATTATATAGCAAAGCGTCATAATTTACATCCCACTATGTAACTATTAATTCAATGTTGCATTATACACACAAAGGAGAACCATACCAATTTACATCCCACTATGTAACTATTAATTCTCATTCTTAATTTCTTTTAAACTCCAATATACTTTATTTACATCCCACTATGTAACTATTAATTCCCCTTGTCCGATTTCCTTCTTGTAATCTGGTTATTAATTTACATCCCACTATGTAACTATTAATTCATCTTCCATAAACATAGCATCATGCTTCTCAGCATTATTTACATCCCACTATGTAACTATTAATTCGCCGAATACGGCGCACTTATTGACCGTGTAATGACCATTTACATCCCACTATGTAACTATTAATTCGATAATACAGATTTCTATTATGATAATATAAAGAAATTTACATCCCACTATGTAACTATTAATTCTCTATATATCCTCCAGGTCAACGCACATTATTATCATTTACATCCCACTATGTAACTATTAATTCGTTGAGCTGCCGACTTCTTTTATACTTGTAATTCAATTTACATCCCACTATGTAACTATTAATTCTACCATACGAAGAAGTACCGGCAAAACCTTTAATATATTTACATCCCACTATGTAACTATTAATTCTGTGTCAAAGTCAATGTATACTTTAGGGTCTTTCATATTTACATCCCACTATGTAACTATTAATTCGCGGTAGGGTCACAACCAGCATAGGAACCCCCGTTGCATTTACATCCCACTATGTAACTATTAATTCGACACAGCAAACTTTAATACTGTTATTTCTCTTTGATTTACATCCCACTATGTAACTATTAATTCAGGCGGTGATATTACATGAGTACAGCTGTTGTTATATTTACATCCCACTATGTAACTATTAATTCTCTTTGCGCCATAGCTCATTGATTGGATAAAGAAATTTACATCCCACTATGTAACTATTAATTCCTTAGCTGAACGTACCTCTTCAATATCTTGCTGAAATTTACATCCCACTATGTAACTATTAATTCCCCATGTTGTCACTCTCCCTTTGTGGCTATATTATATTTACATCCCACTATGTAACTATTAATTCTTCATGCAGAACTCTATATATTTAAAAACTTCTCTATTTACATCCCACTATGTAACTATTAATTCTGTACGGTTCTTGTACTGGTCGCATGATGTACATGTTCATTTACATCCCACTATGTAACTATTAATTCAGAGTTTCGAGCCTATCCCAGTGAATACCAAGTAAATTTACATCCCACTATGTAACTATTAATTCTATACATACACGGATAAAGTAAAAGGAAGTAGGACATTTACATCCCACTATGTAACTATTAATTCCCGTAAGTTTTTATACAGCTTTAAATCTCAAAACCAAAATAGTTATTTGTCGACCTAATAAATTCATACATAAATTTCTAATGCTATTTTGAATAAATTCAACTTAAACATATTAATAGAGCCATTGTCGACCCCGCTTATATTTTACACTATAATGAGTCGACAATCAATTTATAAAATCAATATTTTCATAACATAGTATAATTCCAAAATAATTAATGTACTAATTTAAGCCAAACATCATCTATTGACATCTCCCAAATTTAATATATTTTTCATTCGGATGGTTCCTTACAAAAAACACTTAATCATAATGTTGTCTTGCCTCAATTCTATTTATAATTTACAAACTTTTTAGTAAGGTGCAAGCACTTAGCCCATTGTGCATATATTTAAAACTTTCTTGCTCTTGTAGCCTTTATCTACTCCTAATTATTTTCTCATATGTGTTTGTTCATTCTATTCAACTGATCATCTGTATAAAGCATTACTGATATACCATGAATAAAATCCCAGAAATTATGATAACAGTTAATGCCACACAGCCCCAGATGATCTACTCCATACCCTGTTGTCTGCACAAAATCTGGATATTCTTCTGCTGCCATACACACCCCTTCCTGTTGCACCGGTGCAACTTGGGTATAAAAATACCACCAATCTTGTGACTGGTGGTTGCTACTTTAATACTTTTTCAATCTGTTCTACTCTTAAATCCTCTGTTATTGTTCCATCTTCTGTGTCTATATCTGCAATAAAATATTCATCCGTTTTATAAATTTCTACTATTGAGGCTTTCCTACCATCTTTTAGAAGTACTCGATCATATAATTCTATTTTCATCATTATCCATCCTTACTTATCAACATATACAGATACAAGCCTCTTATCACTGCCATCCTGAATCCAAGCAGTTAAAACCTTTGCTTTTTTACCATTAGGACCTGCTAATTCTAATATTTGCTCATATCTCATTCCGTAACCATTATCACCTTTTTCAATAAAATTATCCTCTACAAGATTATCTAAGATATTTTGCCGTAAATCTTCAAAATTATCTACTGTATACCCTAACGCTTCTTTAAATGCCTTTGCCTTATCGGGTGCTTTTAAAGGATTCAGTGCATACTGTATGAATTTTTGTTCTGACATTTTATTGGCAAATAACTGTAAGTTTTGTTTTATTGTACCACTTCTATCTACTTTTGCAACATTTTTAACTCCTGCCTTAACCTTAGCCTCTTTAATAACCTTTTCTATGCTCTCTGGTATCTCCTGTCCTTTTTCCTTAGCAAGAAAACCTTCCGCGAATGCTTCATATGGACTCTCTGTTGCATATTTACTTATTTTTGCAGCTTCTATCTTAGCATTTGCAGAATAATGTGAGTTGATATCGTACTTCCAGTCACCGTTAATGAGCTTACCACCTAAATCCTTTGCACCAAACACGCTTGACTTCTGAACATAGTCCGCGTTAGCATGCCTATGTATGAAATGACCATATTCATGGGTTAATGTATCCATGAGGTTCTCCCTGACTGCCATACGCTGTGTATTCAGCTCAATTTCTGCCTCAGCCTTATTGATAACTGCCTTTTCTCTTTCATATCCCTTTATGTTTTTATCTGATAATATCTTCTCTGCATTCTTTAGTCTCTCCTTCTGAATCTTAACAATTCCACTCTTTTCTCTATACTCTATAAGAGAATCTTCGGATTTCTTAACAATATCAGCATAGTTGTTAATATCATTGAATCTGTTAGATATATATCTTGTCGTCAACCCAATTATATGTAACTGTGGCATCTGGCACTTTTGACGGATCATACACAACACCTTTTGGCATAATGCCATATTTGTCCTTAAGCTTAGTTAATGTATCTTCCAATACGTCAACTGTATCAGGTGTCATTTTCTTAGATAGCTTTATTTTCTCAATTGTACCGGCTTTAATAAGCCTATTCTGTGCTTCATTCTTGTAAACCTCCTGCTTATCAAGCATATCACCATTAAGAACTTCTACCTGCTCCTGCATCTTCTTTCTTTCAGTAGCAGACTGCCTTAATATTCTCATATCTTCATCAGTGCCAGTTCCATCAATATATACTTTCTTTTCAAGAGGCTTTTCTTTTTCAAGACTCGCATTTATCTGTTTCTACATATCCGCAATCTGGCTCTTGATATTATTAATCTCTGTCTTAGCAGTAGCTTTATCAAATTCTGAATGTCGTTTCTTCCATTCTTCTTTCCTCTGCCTGATTGTATCTTGATATTTAGAATCATTTCTTAAGCTTTGTGCCTGTTTCCTCCTTGCTACAGATATACTCTGTTTTTCCATATTCTGAATTTTATTATCCGCATCATTATTTCTATTCCATTTAAACACTCGTCCCTGCCATACCTGATGCGTAGGTCTTGCTGTCTCATGCCAACTTACTTCTACATAATCCGTATGCAGCTTTTCCATGCTCTGTTACCTTTGTCATGACTTGTGTAACTGCAGTCATTATGGCTCGTCTTGCTGCTACCTCTATAAGGCTCGTCCTTCCACTTGCATAATCTATTGTCCTTAACCCAGAATTCGTCATTTCATTTATGGTTTTTTAATAACCTTACCATATGAAAATGCACCGCTGGTTACCTCCATACTGCCCCGTTTAATGTATCTTTGTAATACTTAGTTAATTTACATCCCACTATGTATCTATTAATTCGGTATTAGGCTTAACATATCCACCTTGTGCAAGGTAATTTACATCCCACTATGTATCTATTAATTCCCACACGCTGTCACCACTTCTGGATTTTTGTTTAAATTTACATCCCACTATGTATCTATTAATTCCATGAAGAGCATGAGCCTGATTTTCTTTATTTTTATTTACATCCCACTATGTATCTATTAATTCCTCGTCGAAAATAATAAGCGTGCCCTCTTTGTCCATATTTACATCCCACTATGTATCTATTAATTCTTAAATGCCGGAAAGGAGGGAGTATGTCGGATGTAGTATTTACATCCCACTATGTATCTATTAATTCTCACATCTGCCTTGTCAATCATTTTCTTAAATAAATTTACATCCCACTATGTATCTATTAATTCAATGTCAAACCTCGGTTCATTGCAGCTTATTGACAGATTTACATCCCACTATGTATCTATTAATTCCTATAACGCTTAATGCAAGAGGTGCTATTAATATTAGATTTACATCCCACTATGTATCTATTAATTCATTTTGACGTTTACGACACAACTCAAATGTATTAAGATTTACATCCCACTATGTATCTATTAATTCCATAAAAGATATGAATGAGAATCTTGGTACAAAGAATTTACATCCCACTATGTATCTATTAATTCGTGCTCTGGGAATCTTAGCAGTTCCAGTGTTATTACATTTACATCCCACTATGTATCTATTAATTCGTAGCAACACCCACAACACAACGACCTTGATAGTTATTTACATCCCACTATGTATCTATTAATTCATTTACAACAGCGCGATATATATGGACATTGGGAAAATTTACATCCCACTATGTATCTATTAATTCCTCCTTTCTTTTATGTATAATGTATTGTTGTGTTATTTACATCCCACTATGTATCTATTAATTCGTTTGTAGGCTCTTTCCTTTTCATTAAGCGTAAGCATTTACATCCCACTATGTATCTATTAATTCCCATACATACCTCCGATATTGTTTTTCTTTATATAATTTACATCCCACTATGTATCTATTAATTCCCAACTTGAGAATAAGTCCAATTATATGTATTAGTATTTACATCCCACTATGTATCTATTAATTCAAGATGAAGAAGAATTGTACAAGGAAGCTGATTCAAATTTACATCCCACTATGTATCTATTAATTCAGTATCAGCATTTGCGGAATTATCTTTCAAGTCTGTATTTACATCCCACTATGTATCTATTAATTCGTAAGTCCTTTCTTCGTTTGTTCTTCACTCTGTTAAATTTACATCCCACTATGTATCTATTAATTCAATTTCGACATATTTTTGCCAACACCGCTTGTCTTTATTTACATCCCACTATGTATCTATTAATTCCTTCCAATTGAAAAACGGAGATGATTTATAGCCATAATTTACATCCCACTATGTATCTATTAATTCCGCCGACAATGCTTCTGACGCTTATTTCCTGATATAATTTACATCCCACTATGTATCTATTAATTCCAGAACCATTACCAAGGATAATGAAACATATTTTGTATTTACATCCCACTATGTATCTATTAATTCACAACATCGGTCGTATATACCTTTTGACCGTCTCTGTATTTACATCCCACTATGTATCTATTAATTCCCTGAAGACCAGGACGAAAAGTCATTATCTTCAAAGATATTTACATCCCACTATGTATCTATTAATTCTATTATTCCAGATAAGAACTGCATTAACTCCTAATGTATTTACATCCCACTATGTATCTATTAATTCCATGACGATTTATTAAGACGCTTCTGTACATTATAATTTACATCCCACTATGTATCTATTAATTCCAAAGCGTCGTAAACGAGCGCCGCTTGGTCTAACTTATTTACATCCCACTATGTATCTATTAATTCCAATTCCACAACTTCCTAATTTAGTGCTATCTAATACATTTACATCCCACTATGTATCTATTAATTCCCAGAATATGTTGATTTTTATAGTACTTATAATTTTATTTACATCCCACTATGTATCTATTAATTCTAAAACGCGACTTCATAAGCTCCCAATTAAGATTTCATTTACATCCCACTATGTATCTATTAATTCTTCAGCAAATACGGCAGCAGGCGCAGCGAATACAGATTTACATCCCACTATGTATCTATTAATTCGAGCGTGGAAGCAATGAAAATAATAATAAGCTAATAATTTACATCCCACTATGTATCTATTAATTCGAAGTCGGAAACGACAGACCTGATCCACAATGTCTTCATTTACATCCCACTATGTATCTATTAATTCGTCCTTCAGGAGCAGGTTCTTCATCGGAATGTATCAATTTACATCCCACTATGTATCTATTAATTCCCTCTGCTCTTGATCTTTAATATCTAATAGCTTTCTAAATTTACATCCCACTATGTATCTATTAATTCCAGTGAAGATTTATTGATGTTTATTATATTTACAGTATTTACATCCCACTATGTATCTATTAATTCCAAACAAAGCCAGCACTTGAAAAAGCGGACAAAACAGATTTACATCCCACTATGTATCTATTAATTCCGACAGGAAATCAATCCCGACCCTCACGTTTTGATAATTTACATCCCACTATGTATCTATTAATTCCCCGTAATCATTAAAGTCTCTCTGTTTCTCAACTCAGAAGCGTTATTCTGTCTACCCTTTAAATTCGCCAACAGATTACTAATAATTTAAGCCTTGAATATGCCAGAAGCATAGCAATATCGCCATTGTCGACTCTGTGCATATTTTACACTATTTCTGGTCGACAATCAAATTATGAAACTCGTCAAATCATCTTCCTTACCCCAAAATTCTTTATCCAGCCATTTTTCACTCCTGCTTTTGAATAAAATGACTGAATCCAGATTAGTATTAACATGTGGTTTCAACTCACGTCGTAATTTTTCTAATTGAACTGTTGATATTTCTCCTTCAAAGACAGAATTCTGAATATGCGTCAGATACTTTTTGCAGATTTTGAAAATATGTGACCATCTCTTTTGCCCATTTTCATCTTTACTAACATCATATACAAGTACAATATACATATACTACCACCATATTCTAAACCCTTCATATTCTTTCTCACCTATTAAATGCTTTATAAGCTTATATGCTTCTAACCTCATCAGATACTGATAAGACACCTGCCTTCCCAATTCTTTATGCATTATTGTTTTCTTCATACGATTCTCAAATTCTGAAACAATAAGTTGAGAAGCTTCTTTCTTAAGATGAAGATAGTTAAGTTCTTTTGTAAAGCTGTCTTCTGTTATCTGTCTTCTGTTTAACAACGAAAATATCAATCTGTCTCCAATCAATGGTTTAAATACTTCCGATATATCCAGACATAATGAATATCTTCTTACTCCCGGTTCATGCAGATAACTTATCGTTGGATTCAGTTGTGTATGATATATCTCGCTTAATAAACGCGTATACACCAGGGAATTAACAAATGAAATCAATGAATTAATCATATTGTCTGGCGGATGCATAACACGCTTATCAAACTGTATATCCTGATTAACAATCACATTCCACGCTGCATAATATCTCTTTCTTATATTTCCTTCAATTCCCATCAATTCTTCTATTGTTCTTGCTTTACAAAGAGTTCCACGAAGTGAATCTATATCCCTCATATATTCCGAGACATCTTTTTCGCGGCCATTATAATATCTGAGATTTCTATATATATTATCTGCTGCCGCCTGTATAAATTTTATGGCAATATCCAATCTCTTATCATAATCCACATAATGTTCAACCTGCTTAACCAGCAACTGACCTGCCGGATTTCCATCCTTTGGATAAAAACTTCCTGAATAATAATTATAATAATTAAAGAAATGTATAGGTATTCCATACTGCGATATATAATTAAGAAATGTCGTATTAAACGACATTTCAGACATTACATATATATCTGAAATTCTTTCAATTGGAATATCTCTTTTTTCTCCGTCATAAGCAGTGAACTGTAATGTATTATCCTTGCGTTTTAAATCCCCATTATTATACACATAAAAACTCTGTTTCAATTATCATCACCTTCTTCTGTCTATATAAAACACAAATCATAATATGCACATTTTTTGCATATCTTTTTCTCTTCCAGCTTCGGCGGATACTCCTGATTCTTCACACTAATGATTTCTTTTATAATATCGTCTAGTTTTTTACAGTCCTCATCCGACAATTCTACATCAACATTTTTCTTCAGCAGCGGATAGTCTATCACGCCATGAAGTCCATCCACATTTCTTTTTTTCAGGTAATATAGATAATACTTAACCTGCCATATTCCAGCCTCTTCTATACTCTTGCTCTTCTTTATCTCATGAAGTTCATTTTTTTCATGAATAAAATCAATATTAATAATGCCATCTATTTCAATATGCTTATCATCCCGCTTGTAACTGTTCTCATCCAGCAATTTTCCAAGCTGCACATTTTCATTCTCATCTTCCATATTAATCTGATGACAAAAATACCATAACTTTCTTGAGCACACAAAATAATAATAAATCATCACTCCTGTTATTCTTTCTTCCATAAAATGCTCCTATCATATGAATATTCAGACAAATATATCTCTTTCATATTCGCCTAAGACTAACCCTGTTCCTGTTAAATCCACAACATCGAAATCGTACATAATACATGATCTATGAATATCACTACCATATATCACATCACGATCTATCCCATCCGGATATTTCTTATAAGCATATAACTGTATAGAAATCACATATGAATCCAGCTTTGTTCTTGCGTCATTCTTCTCTCTTCTATCAGCATCAGAGCTATGCATTATATCAATACACTCGCTTATAACTTCACGATTATCTTCATATACGTCATCAGGAATAATTTTAATACTGTTAATATCCCTGAATTTTTCATCAGCTTCACTTTTACTGTATTCTGCTGGTGTCAGTTCTTTAAACATTGCAAGAAACTTCTCTATATCCCTGTAATAATCCGTATCCTTTATCTCATCTGTACAGTATACTTTATTGATATATTCAGATTTGTCTGATTCTGTCATAACTCTGCCAATATATTTTTCTAAACACTCAACAGAACGAGTGTATATCTCACGATTATATATAGCCCGGCTGACTCCTACTCCATTTGCATTAATGTATATATGTATATTGGCCTTATCCGGAATATACCAACCTTTCCTGTTGCATCTTCCCATTCTCTGCAACAAACTATCAGCCGTACTCATCTCTGTATACAACACATCAAAATCAATATCCAGACTTGCCTCAACTAACTGTGTTGTTACCCATATTCCCGTTTCATTTTCACTATCTGAGAACTTTATAATCTCATTTTCCAGCATTCTCTTATGTTCTTTGGTAAATCGTGCATGCAGAAGATGAACATTATCTGTTTTTTCGGTCAGGCTTTTATATATCTGCTGTGCCTTTTTTACCGTATTGCATATTACAAGAACCTTTTTATCATAGCTATCTTCTACAACCCTATCTATTTCTATATCGCCATCTTTTATATCTATCCAATGTCTTTTAAGATCCGATAATGCAGAAAAATCCCTGTATTCATACTGACTATCAGCCATCAATCCATATTTATGCATAAAATTTCCCAATACCGGTGGAAATGTTGCTGTTATTATGGCAAATTTTCCACCCATATCAGTCACTATCTTTAATCCATATATTATTGCTGCTATTACTGATGGACTATATGCCTGTATCTCATCAATAATTATCTTAGAATATTTCAATGTAGCTGCAAATATTTCTGTTCCCAACGCCTTATACACAAACTTAAACAACTGATCTACTGTACATATAGTAAGCGGCTGAGATAATAATTTTGCTTTCTGATATTTTTCATATCCATCAGAATCTGTTTCGTTTACCTGGTCTTCAAAATAATAGTGCATACTGTCTGAATGAAGTATTGCCACGTCCTTATATTCATACCTGTCTCTTATTCTTTCATATATTGCATTCGATGATACTACATATGGCAATGTATAAAATCCTTTTTCACCATTAAGCCATAATAATGATGCCTCTGTTTTTCCCATTCCAGTTGGTGCAACCACAACAAGATTCTTATCACATTTATCTCTCATATACTCCTGAACTGGTCTTAATCCATGCTGTTGAAAAATGTTTTCTATAGATGTTTTAAGATATTTTGTTGTGAAATCAGAACAATCCTCTGCTTCTGTATAACCAGCACTCACTGTATAATCAAATTTATTCAGCAGACCTTTGATTAGCACAAATTCCTGCCATTCATGCAAATATTCATTCTTATCATAACAGCTCATGATGTATTTGTTTCCCGATATGCTGCCTGTATTTCTGAACAGAAGATATTTATTTATACCAGATACCTTAGCTTTGATACTTTCATCATTTAAAAAATCCCTTATATATGGGTTATAGTATTCCTTACAGAAATCTAATATTATATCATCACCGTTTTTATCTTCTCTGACATGATGATGATATACTGCTGTATAGAAAGCTTTATAATCATCATTATCTGCTTCTGGTATATGATTCTTAAATTCTTCAGGCGATGTAGTCATTGCACTTAAAAATCCGTGTGGTATCTCCTGAGTCTTTATTACATCCAGCTCTTTATTTATCTTAGATTGAAAAACAATGTTTGCCTTTCCCAGGTCATGCACTCTGCATGCTTCTATTATTATTGCTTTTTCTTTTTCTGTAAAATAATGTCCGAATTTTTCAAAAAAATCCTGTGCACATTTAACTGTATCATCCAGATGCTGTTTTAATGTCACCTGTTCTTCTTTAGAACCCCCATTCGGAACTGACTTTGCAAAATATTCCATCTACCCCTCCATACATTTAAACCCACAATGTAACTATTAATAAAATCTCATCACGCAAATATTACAACATCTTCATCATCCGTATCATCTACATACGCTCTTTCCAGGCATTTATGAGGCGGGCAGTAATATGCCTTAACTCTTCCACCTTCTTTTTCAGACTTCCATCTCCTTAACCCCTGTTTAGTTATCTCATATTCTTTATTCAATGTATAAACAGTTGCTTCAACAGGTTCTTCCCCCATGTAAGACACAGGAATATACATATCGTGATTAGTCAGTACTTCTTCATCTTCTTTTAATGAAACAATTCTGACATCTCTTATATCTATAATATCCTCATATCTTCCAAGAGACAGATATGTTGGCGGATTCTTAAGTGCCTGATATATTATTTCAAAATCAGCCTCATCCTCTGGCACAATATGTATTATGAGCCTGCATTCACATAACAGTTCAACATTGGCTATTCCCTTAAATATTCCATAATTACCGCCATCTTTTACGCATATCTGATGCCTGCCCTCTTCATATCTGGCACCTGCTGAAAATGAATAGCGTGTATACAGATCTGATATAGTCCCTTTGTTATCGCCCTGAATACTCAGCTTCATTTTGTGATACTCTTTAAATCCACATGTGGCATGTATCATTCCACTTACTGTTGAATATGGTGGAAGAGGATAGGTCTCTTTAATTATAAAACTGCTCGGTTTTCTATAATTAACAAGATTCTGAAAACAATCCAGTCTTATTGCTCTATGCATAGTACTCATCCACTTTCTTCTTAAACTCTTCAAATGCTTCTGCTATTGTTACAGCCCCAAGTTTTTCCTTAATCTGACTGTCATTATTAAAGATTCCTGATGTTACTCCTACTATTGTAGAATTTTCAAGATCTTCACTGCTTTCTTTCATTTCTACCAATGTATCAACATTTATCATATTATTATCAATCTTAACTATATTTTCAAAAAACGGATTCTTTCTTTCATAGTTACCACCTATGATAAATAATGGAGATAAATTTTCTCTCCTGCCGCGTATATCTCTATAAAGATACTGAACGGTTTCAAGAAGTATTTTAACCCTTTTAGCTTTTTCCTCCTTTGATACATTAATCTCTCCATCAATTCCAACCCTGTCAAGATCCACTGAAATTGTATATGCATAATAAGAACGGTGAATTTCACTCTGTGCAATACCATTGTCAAGATTCTGGCGCTTAGCTAATCCCATATTAGTAAGAAACTCCAGCTCCCCCTGATATGGTTCAAGTGATATGGCGTTGCTAAGTCTAGCCACTGCACTTCTTGTTGATGCGCCTCCCCTTGCATTATCGTCCTTTGCCATTGTCTTCATATAACCAAATAAATCTATTTCTGGGTAATCCTCAATAGTAGCTGATGGAGCAAACTGTACAACTCCGCTCTTATCCTCGACAGGTGTGTTATCCCACTCAGCCTGCTGTACAATATTGTATCTTATTGCCTGCCTTGATATATATGAATACTGGCTTGCATTACCTCTTGTCATTTTCTTAATATTAGAAATATTACCTAATCCTTCTCCATAATTCGCACTCTCTGCAACAAATACTATTGTCATTGTCAATCCGTTCTTACTCATCTAAATAACCTCCTCATTCTTCTTATTCTGTCTGCATCCTTTTAATCCCAAAACAAATGCATATCCATATTCTTCAAATAACTCCTGATTTTTCTGGATATATACAAACTCTCTTGGAATAACTAATTTATCAGCCTGTCCCACTTCAGCTGGCACCTTACAGGTACAATATAATCTCATTACAATATCCAGAAATTTTCCTGTATTTCTCGTAGATAATGCATTAAGAAGCTGATATATTGTTCCTTTGATACATTCATCATCCTTTGCCCCTTTTGAAGACAATATAGCAGTTCTTAAAGCAAAACCACTATCCATTACTGTTATACTTCCCATTTCTATAACCTTACCTCCATTTCCTTGCAAATCCTTATCTTTCTTAACAAGTGCACTATACAACATTACAACATATATCCAATAAGCAGTTACTATCTGTCCCGCATTATCAGAATCAAGATTATTCTTTAGCACTTTCTTTAGAAGCAATTCCTGACTTCTATGTTTCAGAATATTCATAACTACATTTTCGTATATATTAAGATAATCTGCTCCAATTCTTGTGTAAGGATATTCTCCTAAATACTCTAAAGCTTTTCTTACCTTTTCATCATTAAATGTCTGAAGTGCTTCATTACTTATTACAGAAAAGATATATTTATCCTTCTCATCTGTTCCCTTTAAAATAACCTGAATATTGTTAAGTTGTTCAACTTTACAATCCATCAACTGCTTCAACATTCTGGCAAACCATTGTGTATATCGCTCAGCTTCTTTTTTCTCTGCCTCTGTCACAATCTTTCCACTCCTGCTATTAGAAGCCAGTAACTGATTAATTGATGAATTAGTATTCATAAATGCAAAGCGCTGTCCTAAAAGTGTGAATCCCAGCGGACTGGCAGCATATACAAATGCGCATGCAGGACACAAAAAGGCATCTACTTTACAATTCCAGAATGCAGACTTTTTTCTCGCAAGATCATCTGCCATATCCTTCATAAAAGCAATAGAAACACGTTCCTTGTTTCCCATTGGTCTTCCACAGTCTATACACATATCCTTATCTTTATCATGATTTGTCCTGATATATTCTTTAAATGGTTTTGTAAAATCCTGTTCAAACAATATACGCATGTCCTTCTTTGCATTAGCTCTTAGCAGAAAACATTTACCATCCCAGAAACGGTTAATATAGTTATATATGACACTCTTCATTACAAATGTTTCTTTACACTTTGGCTGCACTATAAAGTTCTTGATACCTTCAAGCCTCTGTTTTAGTTCTTGTGATGTTGATTTCGCATTTAATTTATTTTGCTGAAGATTCACATATATCTCAGACCCATCAACTTCGTTTCTTATATTTTCAAATCCAGCCTTATAACTATTGGATAAAAGCTTATCATTTATAAACTTGATATCTTCTTTATCTTCTTTAACCAGCTTGTCCGGCTTCCATTGTTCATTATCAATTTTGCATATGATCTTGTTAATTCTGTCTAATATTCCTTTATATACTGTAGAATCTCCATAATAGTTAACACAGGCATCAAAATACATTCCAGTCCAGTCACACTGCTGCACGAAATCCTCGTCAATCCATAATCCCTGCTCATACAGTTCAAGCCCATCTACCGGTCTGTTCTGAATTTTTATGCCATAATCCTTTCCGCTCTCTGCATCTGACATATCCAGCATATAGTTAAGACCTACTATCCCCGCATTTTTCAGGAAATCTCCCATAGTTACCAGATATTTACCCACATTCTGTCCCTCCTTTCCTAAAATTATAGTAATATTTCGAACTTACCGTGACCTTCTGATCTTCTGGCTCCCATTCCTGCCTGATAAAGAATATTAAGCAGCTCACAATTACCTCTAAGCTTATATATTCCAAGGTTAGCATCCACCTTTCTTCCAAAGCAGTTAACTACTACTTTTCTTGCTTTGACAGGTTCTATTGATAATCCTTCTGTATCAACCCCGATTTCCATTTTCTGAATGAAAATCTCTACATTTTCACATAATGCCTTTGAAAATCCTTCATCTGCATATGTATAATAAATGTCTTTGTTAGTCACACTGTCGTGCCGTCTTACAATCAATGGGCTCTGCATCTTTACAATAATTTCATCATCAACAATATCTTTACGATTGTTTGACCTTATTGAAATCAATTTCATAGAATTGCCACTGACAGGATACTGCTTGTATCTCATAAGCTGAAAAGCATTAAACCATTCTATAATCTGTCCCATATCAGCATCTGTAAAAAACACTTTAAATCTGTTGTCCCTAAGAAATATAGTGTCACCTTTAAATACCGCACCTGGCAGATATGTACTGAATGTAAATGATTTAATAATTGAATGCTCCTTATTATATAATCGCTCAAACATATCTTCCGAATAATTCCTGCTTGCTGCTTTTAAGAAACTAACCATCAATCTCTCATATTCCAGCGGTAACTGTGGCTTTTCAAGTTGAAATTCTAAAGATAGCTGTATCATTGTGTCACCTCCTTTTGCTTAATTATGTAGTTCATATCTGGATATTACTACTTTAGATTTAAGATGTCAATATAAATTATCAATTTGGATTAAAAAACTTTGTTTGATTTTTAATGTCACTTATTATAATATACATATATAATTTCTACATTTTGGGATGTAAATAATTGATAATTAATATAATCAACTTTTAATAGCTACATTTTGGAATTCTCCCATCCCCCAAACCTTTCCATTGTTATTTCCAATCCCATATATTATAATTTTTCTTAACCAAACAAATGAAGGAGATTTATTTAATGAAGAAAACTAATTTTTGGAACAGCCTGCCGTTCAAGCTGATGGTAGCTGTTCTGGCTGGCGTTGTTATCGGGCTGGTGCTCAGTTCGACGGATGGCAATGCATTTTCAAAGGCCATATTAAATATTGTGGTGACGCTGAAATATATTCTTAACCAGATTATTAATTTCTGCATTCCGCTGATTATTATCGCATTTATCGCGCCTTCGATTACACAGATGGGTAAAAATGCGTCTAAGCTGCTTCTTATTGCAGTAACTATCGCATATTCTTCATCTGTCGGAGCAGCTTTGTTCTCGACTGCTGCCGGATATGCGCTGATACCACATTTGTCAATTTCATCTACAGCGGATGGATTGAAGGAACTGCCTGCGGCAGTGTTTGAATTGTCGATTCCGCAGATTATGCCTGTTATGAGTGCTCTCGTGTTCTCTATCATGATCGGACTCGCAGCGGCATGGACAAAGGCTGAGTTAATCTCTGACCTGCTTGAAGAATTTCAGAAGATTGTGCTTGCAATTGTATCAAGAATCATGATACCGATTCTTCCATTTTTCATCGGACTCACTTTCTGCGGACTCTCATACGAAGGTTCAATAACAAAGCAGGTTCCTGTGTTCCTGAAAATTATAATTATTGTATTAATCGGACATTACATTTGGATGACTCTGCTTTACACAATCGCAGGATTGTATTCTAAGAAGAACCCGATTGAAGTAATCAGACATTACGGTCCTGCATACTTGACATCAATTGGAACAATGTCATCTGCTGCCACACTCGCAGTTGCACTCCAGTGTGCCGGCAAATCAAAGGTTCTCAGAAAAGATATGGTTTCATTTGGCATTCCGCTTTTTGCCAACATTCATCTGTGCGGTTCAGTTCTTACAGAAGTGTTCTTCTGCATGACTGTATCTAAGATATTGTACGGAACAATTCCAGCAGCAGGAACTATGATTCTGTTCTGTGTGCTTCTTGGAATATTTGCGATTGGTGCACCTGGCGTACCTGGCGGAACAGTTATGGCTTCGCTCGGACTTATTACCGGCGTGCTTGGATTTAACGACACTGGAACTGCCCTTATGCTTACAATATTTGCACTTCAGGACAGCTTTGGAACAGCCTGCAATGTAACCGGCGACGGCGCGCTCACACTTATTCTCACTGGCTATGCAGAGCGCCACGGCATCAAATAAGGCGCTGACAATTAATATATTTCTTTGACATATGTAAAGTGCTATAATCATCACATGAATACACGCGCCTGCGGCGCAGAAATGAGGTAACATATGCCATTTATTAATTCTAAGATAAGCACTTCTCTTACAGAAGCACAGGAATCTGAAATCAAAACACGTTTAGGTCAGGCTATCCAGACAATTCCCGGCAAGTCAGAAAGCTGGCTCATGGTCGGCTTCGAACCTGACTACAAGCTCTACTTCAGAGGAAGCAATGCCGAGCCTATAGCTATGGTCGAGGTCAGCGTTTACGGCAGTGAGAATCCATCTGCCTTTTCTAAACTGACTGGCCAGATATGTGACATTTTTAAAGATGTTCTTGGAATTGCACCAGATCATGTATATGTAAAATATCAGGCTGTTTCTAACTGGGGATGGAATGGGGATAATTTCTGATATGTTAATAAGCGGGACACTCATTTATTTATGAATGTCCCGCTTAAATATTTTTCTAAAACTCTTTCTTTTCCATAATACGGACACTAATTGCATAAGAGAGCAGTATGAGAAGTACTGTCACAACCAATGCAATTCCTGCAAGTATCCAGCCGTTCATCTGGTTCAAAAATGAAAAGGCACTTAATACATTTGTCCTTACCAGCTTCGCAAATGCAATCAACAATGCCGTAACCGGCAGAAATTTTTGCGCAGCTCTCCTTTATTATCAATGCATTTGCAATATACTAACACATTAATCGTATATATCATATACCTTAAAACTCTCTCCTCTTCCTAATTTCTGCAAGATACTTACTCCAAGTATTCTTGTTGCAAAATATGCAACAATTGCATCATCTGTACTAAATAACCTTTCCCTCGTTTCATCCTGATTAACCTCATGTTTTGAACGATTATATATCTGTACAAAGTCATACAATGCCTGTATTACATTACCATCTAACAACTTTTTCTTTTCAATTCTATGCACTGCTTTGCCTAATGTGCAATTAGAAAATCTAAATTCATCTAACACGCTATTCATTACTAGCAAACGACACGCTGCTTCAAGATGCATCCCACACATATCTATAATATATCTTGCATTTACCCTGCCATAACCTACATCTATTTCTTCTTTTGTATACTGCAATGGTCGATATAATTCCCTCTCTATCCCTGCTGGATATGGATTTTTAGATGAACTCGAAGGCAGACAATAACCACCTACTCCTCCTATTAAAGCATCTATTTTCCATAACATATCTGTCTTATACTTCTCATCTTTATTGTCAAAATCTTGTCTTAAGAATTCGCTTATTCCTTCTTTTACAGCTTCATCAAACAGTTTATTGTACAAATTCATTAATTCTTTATGTGATATCATCTGTACTCCCTTTCATCTATCAATACAGTTCATATGTACAAATCACACCAACATTTTATCGATACTTCATAATCCAAAATGTTATCACAGCCGAAATCATCATTAATACAAATATAATAAATAGCGCAATATACTTCCCCTTTTCTTCAGCCAATTTAATAGGAGCCCTGTATCTTTCATCAACCCTTGCATCTCTTTGTTCATTCATGATATTTTGATCAGCTTCCAAATCTCTCAGCTGCATATATTCTTCATAATGACATTTTCCTAGTCTTTAATATACTTCATATCGTCTAAAATCATTACAGTTTCTTTATTTCACTGCATACTCTTTCAATTTTCTTTCTGAGTTCAATTCTCTGTTTTATATCATCAAGATTCTGTTCTGTTATATCAATATTATTGATAATGCTAATGGCATCTTTTTCATATTGTTCAGTAAGTTCAATTATTTGATCCGTTAATGAATTCTGTTTGTTTTTCTCCTCATTCTTCTTTACCAGTCTGTATCTGCCTCTCTCTGTACACTCTATTGTCCCTGACACTGTCATTGTCTTAATAGCCCCGGCAATAACTCCTTCAGATAATTCTTTGTCATAATTATCCCTCAGATATTTCTTTATATCAGACACTTCATGTATCTTGTTATCTGATAAATACTTCATAATATAGCATTTTGTCTCTGTAGTTTTACTCATAATATTACCTCCAGGTTCTGTTCTAACATTCTGCTTATATTGTTAATGTTATTATAATTCATTATTCTTCCATGGTCAATTCAATCTTTAAATTCTTCATTCTTTAATTTTATTGATTGATGCATTATTCTTCAACCATATCAAATAAATTAATCTGTTCCGTTTTAAAATCAGACAACACCATCTTCTTCACTTCTTCGCCCTTAATATGCTCACCTTCAACTCTTTGAACGCCTTTTCGGATATTAGAATCTACCAGTTTCAATACATATATATTGTCGAATCTGTTATATATTGAATCTCCGCCTAATCCTGATAAGCATATGAGCTGTGTGTTTGTCTTCTTTGCCATCTCCATCAAAGGTTTTAACAAATGTGCTGAATAAGTCTGGGCAAATGGATTGTCCATTATAAGTACCTTACCTTCCTCTGCTATAGAGAATAAATCACTTTCATCTCTTCTCATATAACTAAGCAAACATGTAAGAATAACGAATGCCGACAAGAAGCCTTCTCCACCCGAATTGGATGAAACTTCTGCCCATGATATCGGCACTTCTTTTTCAGCCTCAATTTTATACAATTTTATTTTGATATTACTAATACCAATAACATAGTCATATAAATTTTTTGTTGATATAGTATTGCCTAAATATTCTGTAAGATTTTTATTATTCTCTATCGTTTCAATACCATGTTTTACAACCCTTTCAAAGAAATCGTGAAGCTGTATCCTGTAATGTTCTTTCTCACTATCCCAGTCAGGAGTCTGGATTCTTAACATTTTGATATTTCTTCCTCTTACATTTATAGTAGAATTCTTATCTATCATTGCAATATTGGCATTAACACTTTTTATGTATTCAAGGAACATTTCTTCAACATTTTTCTGTTCACTATCAATATTTGCCAGGTCAATTGTAAGTTTTTCCAACTGACTTTCATAAGCAGCCTTATTAACATCATACTGCAGTGAAAGATTATGAGGATTACTAATCTGTGCCAAAAGGCTCTCAAATGTTTTCTTAAAATAAACATCCTGATATTCATTCATACCTTCAATATTTCTTATTGTCTCCGAGATGCTATTCTGTTCATTTGATAGTTTCTCTTTTGCTTTAGCCAGTTTTCTTCTTATTTCTACCTGATATCTGTCTAAATCTGATTTTTCAATTGTAAGTAAATCAGGAATCTCATTGAATATTCCTGACATTCTATCTTCCGATACCTCTGGCTTAACATCGGAATATTCTGACACTCCACTTAATTTACCTGATAATTCATTTTTTCTTGATGAAAAACTTTCAATTTCTTTTCTTATAACACTGATATCATGCTTCTTAAGATTCATTCTCTTATCAAATTCAACATCTGTAATTAACTCTTTTGAAAGTAATTCTTTGTATCCTGTTTTTTCTTCGAGCTGCTTATATCCATAATCAATATCCTTATTAATTCCGGCAATAACACCTGCAAGTCTATCATTATTTTCCATTGCAGCATTAAGTGCTATTCCTGTTTTGTTAATCTGCATTTCCAACTGATCGTACTGTTCATCAGAAAAATAAACATTTTTATACTCATCTTCAACAATATCATTATTGCTCTTTTTAGCAAGATCCTTTTCTTTATTCGACACCCTGACTGTAAGTTTGTTCAATCTTTCATTAAGTTCATCCAAAGAATCTGACACAGCTTTAGTAAGTGCATTATATTTAGCCTCCAGTTCTTCAGGTGCAACATTAATACCCATTTTTGCAGTTTCACACTCTCTATAAGAACTAAACTGTTCCATTTTAATGTTATTTATATCTATTGCTTTTTTGAATTCAGTTCTTTTGGCTTTAAGATTCATTAATATATCTGTTATCTCACTTATGTTATCATCAATATTTTTATTCTTCTTTTCCAATTCCTGAAGTTCTTTTCTGACACGAATAAGTGAATTAACGTTCACATTATAACTCTTATATTTATTACATAACTTATCAAATTCCTCAGCCCTTATATTATATTTTATTATCAGATTCTCACTTTGCTTAATTAATCTGTTATTATCTTCATTTTCATCAGATAATGTATTTTTTTCACTTCTTATCTGTATCTGTCTTTGCTTTAACTGTGTCTCCTGTTCCTTATACCCAGCTATTCTTTTCTCTGTAGTTTCATATAGTTCAATACTAAATGTCTGATTTTCCATTTCAAGTTTATGTTTACTGAATACTTCTATATCATCATTCTTTGACTGTATCTGAGTATTAAGATTATTAATTCTGTTCTGGATATCAATAAGCATTTTATCCAGTTCAGCCTTATCCAGCAGATGATTATTAAACATTATAAAAAAATGTACATTACCATATGTTGTAAAATTATCTTTAACTTTATCAAATGGCATTTCAAGTTCTTCTCTTATTATTATTGGTATCGGAAAACTTGTATATATTTTTTCATCAATAAGCTTTATTCTTTCAAATGCATTTTTATCCATTATTATAGAATAAGGAATGAACGGATTATTTTCTACAAGCTTAGCATTACTCTCCTGTGTTCTTCCATTCTTATTAAGCCATTCCATACCATATACATATCTGATATCATTCTGCTTGCAATAATCTCTTATATTATCTGGAAGTTCTATTGTCTTTCCTTCTTTTAATTGCGCATACTGTTTTTCCAGTACACTTTGTGACATAACAAGTTTCTTCTTATCAATTTCCAACTCCTGAATCTTGTTCATAAGACCGCTTATAATATCATTTTTTCTGTCCAGATATGATTCTTCCAATCCAACATATTTAATAATTCTTATTCTGCTATTTTTCTGATGCTCAAGCTCAGTCAGGTTATTTACTTGTTCTGATATTTTATATTTCACACCACTTATTTCAGCTGCAATATCCACTTCTTCCTGTGAAAGTTTTCTTGCCTCTATATCCAGTTCATTCTTTTTCTTATATAATCTTGAAAGCCTGTTATTCTCCTCCTGCTTCTCCGCATCAAACTCTCTCCGTTTAACTTCAAGTGTGCCATCTTCATATAACCCAAGAATGTTTCTCTTTATTTCACACGAAAATTTTCTGTTAAATGCTTCTTCAATATCATTATACGAATCAACTGAATTCTGCAGGCTGCCTGTTTCAATGCTTTTCTCCCGTATGATTCTATTATTGTCCTGTTTCTCAGTGGCAAGCATATTTAATGAATTTTCTTTATCTGATATATCATTATCATTATTATTACTTTCCTGAACAATTCTTTCCGACTCCAAAGAATAATATTCATATAATGTATGTCCGATTTGTTCAATCTTGTCCCTGTTATTCTCAGAATCCTTTAAAAGTATTTCTATTTTCTCTTCAACTTCTGCCTTCTCCGCTTTTATGTCTTTTAATTCCTGATACAGTTTACTACAGTCATATATAGATAACTGCCTTGTTAATTTATCTTGTACATGTTTAAATCTTGTTATTTCACCTTCCTGCTCACTTCTTTCTAAGACAATTTCATCTTTGCTTTCAATAAATTTGTATATTTCATATGACATCTTTTCATACATTATTTGATTAATTACATCTTCTACCTCTGAAAGCAGTCTGCTTTTATCATTAAGATTTACTGTAAGAATCCCAATTGCATCATTTAATTTCTTCACATACGCTGCCATTCGAGCGGTATGTTCGCATCTGTCCTCGTCTAATTTTACATATCTATCTATATCTTCTTTAAGAGATTTAGTATCTTCAAAATATTTTTCTATAAGTGCTTTTTTCTCTATTTTTGACTGATTACTCCTGTATTGCTCTATAAACTGAAATGTCAGTTTTCTGAACTCATCTATCCTGTTCTTTTCCTGATTAAGCTTGTCCTCTATCGGCTTTAAAAACCAGTTTTCAACAAGATCTTTTTCATCTTTAGAATTACTAAACAATTCTGATAGACCAGATTCTTTCTGATTAACCTTTCTTATAATACTTTCCCATTCTTTATTATTAATCTGATACTGGCGCAATGTCCCAAAATACTGTCTTCTTCCATAACTGCTGCCCATATCGTAAATTTTGAAATCTCCATCTTTATCTTTACTTATATCTTCAAACAGATTTTTACATTCCGTAAACCCCTTTAATTTTTTTCTATTTCCATCCTGTTTTACAATTGGTATATTATCAATATCATAACGGCATCCTTCAGAATAACTTCCCGTAAATGTATACATTTCCAGTTCTTCGGCATCGTTATCTTCTTTCTGACTCTTCCTTACCATCATACCAGTCAAAAATCTTGTAACATTATTATCAAGCTGCCACTCTGTCATAATAAATGTAGGCCTGTTTGTTGTAAAATAACTCTTAAACTGTCTGTCCCCAATATCTCTATAAGACTTATTAACAAACTGACTCATAATCATCTGTACAAGTACACTTTTTCCACCACCATTGCGCAATGATATTAATGTGCTTTCTCCGCCAAATTCAAATGTCTCATCATCAATTTTTATTGTGTCATGATTGTATGAAAGATTTAGTATTCTGATTCTTGAAATCTTACTCATTTTTTACCCCCAGTGCTTCCATTATTCTTTCATAATTATCTTTATTTAAAATCTTATATTCCATTATATTATCCAGCTTTGATGTAGTCTTTATCATTTCATCTTCTTCAACAAAAACAATTAACTCCTGCTTCTCAAGAAATTTGCATATTCCACTTACAAATCCTTCTTTAGTCGTCTTCATCTTAGTATTAGTTTCCACGCTTTTTAATGCCTCATAAGCTTCACTCATGCTTTTATAGTCCAACACATTTTCATATAATTCTGTATAAATATTGCCATCTTCTGCCTCTCGTTCATTCTCAAACCCGACGCCCGCTTTAAGTCTCTCAGATATAATATTCTGCAATTCTCCCAGTTTAAGAAATTCTCTTGATTTACATGAGCTCCCCTGACCATCATAGAATTCAGCCAGCAGTGTAAGAATCACAAACTGTGACAAATAATAATCTTTATCCGTAGCTTTTGACTTACATAGTTCTCTTTTTAAATCTGCTTTTGTAAATCCAAGATACTTATTGTCTATATCGGGCATCAGATATATTGTACTGCCGTATCTTTCTATTTTACTGTCAGCTATCTGCGCCTGATTCTTCACAAGATTCATGACTTCTTCTCTTTCAACATATGCCCTGTATAAATCACTTGCATTACTATCATTGTCACTCAATGCCCCATGGCAGAGCAGATAATAAAATATTTTCTGACTGTATGTTATATTTTCAGCTTCGTATGCCATCTTTTACCTCTCTTCGTATCTAAATCCTATATTAGAACATTTAAAATTCTTATAATTTCCCGCCTCATCTTTAACATGTTTAAAATGTATGTACTGTCCGTCTTCTATCTGATAAACATATATTTTCTTTATATTTCTGTATCTCGGATTATCCATTATTCCAAGTAACATTTCATTCAAAATGAATCCATCTGAGGTATCCATAAGATATTCTGTCTGTTCTTTCCTAAGTTCACTAATATCTATATTGCCCTCTGTAAGAAACTCAATTATAACCTCCCGGAATATTTCTGCTGTTGGAATAAGCATATTTCTTTCTTCTTCTGTAGATTTTTCGTTAATAAATTCAAGGCTGATTTCTTGATTTTCCAGCAATATATTAAGAATTACCGTAATACATTGCTCATATTTTTTCATTCTTTCCTGTTTTTTTCGTTCCTTTTCTTTGTTTAATTCTTCTTCATCAAAATCCAATTCTATATCCTCTTCATCAATGTCCGATTTTTTCAACCTTTTCTGATATTCAAGCATTTTCTCTGGATTAAATATCTTATCAGGCATGCTCATAAATAAAGGATTAAATATTTTATCAGCATTTTTAAGAAGCTCTGCGTCTTTTAGAATTACATCATAAACATCACTTCTGAATGGAAAACGCTGCACAAGCGTCATGTTAGAATAATTTTCAAGTTCATAATCATACAACTTTTTTAAATCAAAATGCTGTTCCAGAATTTTCTGATGTTCGTCAAGCGTTCCTGTAAGATAATAACCTATAATTTTCAGATTATTAAGATTATCTTTTTCTTTATCCGAAAATTCATCAGTATTCATTTCTTTTTCTTCAAATTCTTTAATTTTCTCTCCTATAAATTCCCTGTGCATATTAAATTTTGCACGGGTATCCGCAACAGTACTTATATTTTCCTCCATAATCTCCTTGTAGTCCTCTACAGAATATGACAAAGCATTTCTCTTTATAGACAAAGCCGTCTCCTGTATTTTCTGGCTCTGTTTTCTTAACTGGTTAAAAATGTTCTTAATATCATCAACAGCTTTATTATAATCTGCCTTTTCAAGATGTAATTTAAAAAGCATTTCATTTATTGTAAGTTTAAGATTATTCTCAACCTCCATTGTTGAAAGCACCATATTATACCCTTCATCTGTAAGATAATATGATGTTCTTTTCACTCCGCCTTCCTGATAAACAACCTTATTATCTATATATCTGATATTAATATCCTTATACTCTCTATTATCATAATCAAAAGCTTTGAAATACATTGAAACGCCTGAATTTCCAAGTACTTCTTCTACTATAAATCTTGCCAGGCTCATACTTGTTTCATATCCCAGCGGACGCTCATAATATTCATAATTAATTTCATCAACAAATGCAGCTATGTCATCCATTGTGCAATCTTCTTCTCTAAGCGAATACTCCATAACATATAAAAGAACGCTAAAAAGCAGATTCATCTGCTCATCTCTTGTGCTAATTTCAAAACTTCTCCACTTTACAACCCTGTCTATACTGTTCCCACACAATATGGCATATCTTGCTACAAACTGCATTCGTTTTCTAAATCCATTAAGAAAATCCTTATCAATCATTTCCTGCTCCAATCGTGTTCATTTAATATTTCCTGTGGTATATATCTTCCCTCTTTCAACAAATTCAAAATCTGTGCTTTCCTGCTCTCACTAAAATAATCAAGAAAAATATTTTCTATATTGGAATTCTGCTTTTCCTTTGTATATGGCATATTACTAAATCCTATATTTTCCGCCTTATCAAGCATACTTTCATATGCACTCACAAAAGGCTTTATATCTATACTTTCCCCTGAAACAGCTTTCCACTGTTCCTTAACAAGATGCTCATAAATTATAATTCCTTCATAGTCAATATCACCAAAATACAGCAGTTCATTACCCGCTTTAAAATACTCTTCAGCACCGGCAGCATAATCTGCAAATGAATTCCATATTCCTTTACCAGCACCATATATTAAAGTATTAAACCTTACACCAAGCACATCCGCTTTCTTTATTTTCAGATACCTTCTTATGTCATAAAATGTATCCTTATTTTCTATTATTAAAATATTTTGTGGAAATTCCTTAGAATGTGAATAATAAGATAAAGGCTCTGAAGTTTCATAATAATTAAGCTTGTTTCTGTCAATGCCAAGCTTCTCACAAAACTTTATACCGCCTTCTTTTTGAAAAAACTTTTCTTTTTTGAAAATCTCGAAACTGCGTTCATTCATAGTTTCCTTAACTGATAATAATGAAGAATTTTCTTTAAGATAATCGCTCAAAAGACGCACCTTATCTGCATCTTCTTCATATTTTTCCGGATGCCTTCTGTAATATTCTGTATTAACTGACGGATGAATATCGAAATCCAGTTCTTTATATATCTCCGTATAATCTTTCTCATCCTCATATTTCCAGAACATCACTGGAAGTGCCGGCTTTCTCCCATTCGTTGAAGCACTCTTTACAGGATCTAGCTTTCCAGCATTTATTAATTCAAAGATATAAGCATATAATTCTTCATAAGACAGATCTGGATGTTCCTTTTCAATATTGGAAAGATATAGCTTTGATTTCTTCATATAGTGCTCCTTATAAACTAAAAATGTAAAATTAATCTGCAATTTAAGCATATCATTTAAAAGTAACGTTTACAATATTTATTGTTGATATTTACTATAAATAACTAAAAAAGATTGAATTATCCCCTCTAAAATGATAATATTCAATTAAACAGAGGATATCCACTAAATGTGAATACCCTCTGTTCATTCTAATGAATGTCCTTATGGACACCGCCTGTCTTGTTTGCCGACAAGATGGGCTTTTTTTGAGCAGTTCTACTTATACAATCAGTGTTTTTATTGAAATATGTAAAGATTGTTACTATATGTGAACTAACCTTTTCAAGCAATGACAATATCGCAATAAAAACCATTATTGTCTCGTAAGCCGTCATTCTATCACCTCCTTTCCAAGCAGCATAATCATAAAATTATATTTATTCCTTGAAATATTCTTATGTATTTACAGATTTTATAATCAAATAAATTCTTCATAATGAATCTTTGGACACTGTTGTCTTATTTATATTAGCTCTACTCTATCATACCATCTGCTTAACAGCTTTTCTCTCACATATATTATATTATTATCTTTAAAAATACAAGTTTCAATTGTCATTTTCATGAGTTTTAAAGAATAATACAATTATTTAATTATTTTCAATATATCCAAGTTTTTTTGATATTTTATATATCAAAGATTCTCATGAATAATCTTTTTCTGTTAATCTACAAGAAGTTCCCTGCAATAATATTTTAATCCTTTTTGAGCATTCTCTTTCTTATAAATATAAAAATCGTACCAAACTTTCAAAGTTTAGTACGATATCTCCACTATAATAGGATTATTTCCTCTCGACTATCCAACCAGATTATCTAACATTCCTACAATCTTTTCTCTTTCACGACAGCCATTAGTCTTAAATCTTAATAATGGAATTTCATACAAATCCATTATGCGATCCTTTAATAAATCTCTTGAAGCCTGTACGGTATCCTTTTTATGAAATTCATATCCATCAACTTCAATCGCTAAAACCGGCTTTTTACTGATTCTGTTGTAAATCAGAAAATCCAGATGTGTTGCTGGATTCATTGCATACTGGCACTCCCTGTCATTTAATAGTTGAGGATTTTTAATCAGCATATTCAATGGAAAATGACAAATAACATCTAAACTTGAATACTTATTATCCGCAATTATTTCCTGTATCAATGAATACATAAGATTCTCAGAGTCATATTCTGATATCTTTTTATATTTCTGCAAATATGCTATTCTTTCCTCAGTATACTGCTTGTAAAGATAATCAAAGATTGAATAAATCTTACTCTCAACAACTTCAAAATTATTATACTGAATGTAATCTATTAAATCTGTTATATTGCGTTCTTTTGACTGTTCATTTCCAGTCACAACCAACATCAGTTTCTTTTTTGCCCTTGAAACTGCAACATTAATCAAATACGGATCATCCGCAAAATCTGATATTTCATCATCTACAGTGGATATAATAATATTGTCTTTCTCCTTGCCCTGAAACTTATGTACGGTAGCTGCATCAATATCTGTTATCTCCCTGTTCAATGCTTCAACCTGATTCCTGTACGGAGTAATAATCCCTGTTTCTTCCGGGTTGAAGTTATATTTAGGCATAATTTCATTTTTTATAACATCTATCTGACGCTGACTGTAATGATTTCGTTCATGATTTCCGGCAACTGTTTTCACAACTGACAAAACATCATCTTCACCATTATCCTTTGTCATAATAATCAGTTCACCACGATAAAATTTCTGATTACAGAAATTAATTATTTTAGGATGACACCTATAATGCTCTCGCAATAATGTCTGTGTTACATCAGGCATAATATCCAGAATTGACTGCAAAAAGCTCTTTGTAAACTGATATCCTTCTTTCAGATTATATGTATCAAATATAGCTTTTGCTCTGACCCTCATATCTTCTGTAACAACATTTGGAAGCTGCTTAGTATCTCCCACAATAACCACATTTCTCGCACAAGAAAGTGCTAAAGCCCCTGTTGCAATATCTACCTGTGATGCCTCGTCCATAATAAGATAATCATATACCACATCTGAATTCAGACTATTTCTTGATGAAAATGTGGTACTTAATATAACCGGATACTCCTTCAATACATCATTGGATTCCTTCCACAGATTATCCTCACTAAATACTCTCCGGCTGTCGTTCCCTTCATATCTTCTTGCCAGCTTGTCTTTTAGTAAAATCATTGAATTGTCACATAAATCGTTAAGCAAATGCTTATCAACACCGTTTAAATATCCCTCAATATCTGAAATCTGCTTAGATAATTCTTTTTCTTTTGCCTTATAATACATAGCCTGAAATGTTGTAATTATCTTTGAAAATTCCTGCTTATAAAAACTCCAGTGTGTTATGCCATACTTGAAAAATGTCTTTATTTTAAACCAGAATCCTATTGTCTTTTTCTCCTCTGATATTGCCTGACACTCCTGCCATAACATCATCCATTGTTTTGATGATAACATTTTCTTGCACTTTATATTATCTGTATTAACATCGGATTCTTCAACATACTGGTTAAAATATTGCTGTTCTGTAACTAATTGAGATAATTCCTGCCTTAAATAAGCAAGTTTTTCCTGTTTATCAAAAAATTCTTTTAACCTAGCGGATTGCTCTGATATTTTCTTACGCATTTCACCAAATTCTTCAGACATTTTCCAAGTTAAAAAATCAGGATAAGATGAATCCTGATGCTCAACAAATGTTTTCTTATTTTTAGAACTTCCCAATGTTGCAGCAACAAATCCCAGATTATACTGTGGCGAAGACAGTTTGTCATATACATTTTCAGTTGCAGAATTATTATTAGATACAATCTGTACCGTTTTGTCCTGCATCAATATATTAGCGATAATATTTAATATCGTCTGTGTTTTACCTGTTCCCGGCGGTCCTTGTATTACACTTATCTGATTCTCCATCGCATTTTTTACAGCATTATACTGACTGTTATTACAGCCAAATGGAAATATCGGAACATATTCTCCCCCTCTTTTACCAGTATTCAATAAAGAAGGATTCAAATATTTCGCTAATGCAACCTCATTACCAACATAAGTAATTTTATCAAAGCTTTTAGGTAATAATTTTTCCCCCGTCTCTTCATTTCTAATATTACTCAATTCAGCAATCTGCTTTATATATTGGAATACATCGGCAGACCTTTTATCATTCAGGCACGACTCCGCAATATGTAAATCGCGCTCATGGTAATCCCGTTCACTGCCGTCTTTAAAACAAATATGCCAATAAGACTCCTGTCTGCCTCTGAACACAGATATTGCATCTATATCAAAAAACTCCCGTCCCTCTCTGCTAATACGATACAACTTAGGATTTAAAACATCCGGCTTAGTTAATTTCTCAACATTCATATATGCATAGAGATAGCTTTTCCCATTATTAAATTTCACGTTCCATTTATGTACATTGGTATCGTACACACATGATATTACTTCGGTTGTCTTTATCTCACCCTTGATAATAATCATATAATATCTTGTATCCATTTAGGCCTCACTGTTTCTGGTTGTTATTAGAAAAAATTATTCAAAATAGTACCTTTGAATTCATAAATGACTTTTCTTAATCTATTCTAGTCATTCATAATCTCTTTTATTTTCTTAGCCTCTTCACTATCATTATCTTTACATATCATATCATAAAATGCTTTTACATCATTATCTTTCAGAATATATGTAACTTGGTTATTTTCAAGTGCAATCTTGAATAATTTAGATTTCTGAGCTTCTGACCATTCTATAATATTAGATAATTGTTCTATAATAGCATGTGTATTTGCAAAGTTTGAACTATCTTCAAGTTTATTAATTAGTTCTTCTTTCTTAAGTTCATCTTCACTTTGTCCTTTTGTCTCTTCTTTTTTTTCTGAAATACAATCATAATGAATACTTTCCAAAATCTCATTTGAAATGGTTCTATCTATTATCCGTTTTACCAGGCACTCAAGCTTTGATCCCTCTGTATAATCTGCCGTAGCAAAATATTTTATTCTATTTTCATCAAGCATTTTAAATACTTTTGACTTATCTTTAGTTTCTGAATTATATACCCCTATTGAATGTCCACCATTTATATTAACAAGTTTCATGCAAGGTATATCCGTATCACTGTCTCCAATATATACCATATTTCTAAAAGGCACTCTATATTGATTAGGTTCAAAATATGAATTAACTCCCTGATTATTTACATTGAGGACTCCCTTTTCTATTCTAAATAAAAACTGGGTTTTATTGGTATAATTTACAACCTGAGCCGGCCATACAGCCACGCCAGCATTATCAAAATAAAATGAACTGGCATATATTTTCGTAAATTTATCTGCTACTTCTGTTCCCTCAATCATTTCCTTTAAACCAGATGATATAATATAGTGCTCTACTTCTACACCTTTATCCGCTCCATATTGATTTATTCTATCAAACCATGTTCTAACACCTGGAAATAATTGTACTTTTCTGCCATTTTCATGTAATGTTTCTTTTGTAAATAATACTCTTCCTCTTGATCTGTCAAGCATCATATACATGTAAGCCAAATTCTGATCCATATCATTTTCTGCAGCTAATTGATTTGATTGTTTCCAAAACTCTGATACATCATAATCTATTGATTGTATATATCCCTGTGCCTGCATATCATTTGGAGATAATGTTTTATCAAAATCATAACAAATCGCTAATATTGGCTTTTTATTCATATTTTTCTTCCTTTCTGTATAATATTTATTATATATTACTTTATTAAATATATCATTTGTCCTAATTAATAACAATCACTATTCTGTTATCTTTTTTAATTGCTTTCTTTGCAAATTTCTTTACTTTCACATTTTCGTTTATATAATTCATTTTCTGCACCTATTTCTTGTAAATAAAAAATCGAGCCAAACCTTGAAAATCCAGTGCGCCATCCCTAAACTGATAATATTCAATAATATATTTGCATTCCACAGCTTTCCTAATAACAACTTCGTTCAAGCTTTTTCCTCACAAAATCCACCCCATGCTCTATATCCATCCCTTTCTCTACATAAGCTAAATAAAGTAAACTTGGCACACTATCAAAATGTGAAATTGCATCGGCATCTGCTACATACAATTCTTCAATACTGTTTCTTTTAAGCTTTACACTTCCTCTATGATTTAAAATGCATTTTTGTACTAATGCCATTTTTTTATCATAATTAAGTTCATTTAAAATTTCTTTAGCAATATCTGCTCCATATTTATGATATTCCTCATACATGGCATAGTCAGTTATCAAAGCTATATCATGTAACCATGCAGCTATAATCACTACTTCCTTATCAGTTCCATGTTTTCCTGCCAATATCTCTGCATTTTTCACCACAGCTTCAATATGGTAATAGCACCCTATTACAAATTTATTAGTTGGCTGCTTGCATCTACAATAAACTTCTTTCTGCAAATATTCTATAATATCGTTTCTTATTATCTCTTTACCTTTTCTCTTCTTTCCCATTCCTCAATAAGTTTCGGCTGTATCAACGAATATGTCCAGTTCTCAGGCAACTCATCCATAAGCACAACTTTCTCCATTTCGCTATGTAACTCTTTCGCAAATTCTGTTATCTCTGCAAAACAAAGCAGTCCACATGTTTCTTCACCTGTATCATTTACTCTGTTCTTACCTGTTACTGAGTAAACACAGATTGGCTTTATCTCAAATCTAACTGCACCTGTTTCTTCCTGCAACTCTCTTTTAGCTGTTTCAAAAATGTTCTCCCCAGCTTCTCTATGCCCTCCCGGCACTTCATATGTATCTCTTTCTTTATGTTTGCAGAAAACCCACTTACCGTTACTCTGCGAGATAATAACTGCAAATTTCAATAGTTCATCATTAACTGTATCATAAAATCTTACTTCCAGATTATCCATTACTATACCTCCAACTCATTACTCTCCCCACAAATAGAGCCAAACTAAAGCCATTTGATAAAGCAAATGCCGGAAGCCCGCATAAATACAGGATTTCGGCATTTTAATTAATTATTGAAACTCTCTTTGCCAAGTTGTTTTGTAATGTTTTTTGATGGCTATAATGGCAAATTTCCTGAGTTTTTAAATAATTTCTATCTATTGCATAAATTTTCAAAGGATTATATTGTCATTTTGTTGTCCATAAACTTTTGAAAATTAATATTATACCAAACTACTTTTTAATTATTCACACATTAAAGATTATTTTTCACAGTAAAACTCATATTTTTCATCCACATTTAAATCTACTCTTTTCTCAAATCCTACCCCTATATCAACATTTTTTTCCTTAATATGTTCAATATCTACCCCATCTTTCTGAATTGATTTTATTGTTAATACTTTTATTATATTTCCTTTAACTGCAAGCAAATAATCTTCTTTGTGCAATACTATTTCTCGATTATTAATACATATTATATGATGGTCAATAACTTTCAATGGTTTTCCTATTAAACACATTTTGTCATTTTCATATTTTATAATATAAAATGACTTAATTAAACCTTCTAAAATTGATTCAGCAAGGCTCTCCATATAATCAATATATTCACTTGCAATATCAGATAACTTTATTCTAGTTTCAACCCATCCATGTGCAACATTATTTCTTTCTTGTACTAATCTATCGAGCATTTCAAATAATCGTTTTGAACCATTTGATATTAATCTATTATATGTTTCTTCGTTAAAGAGCTCACGCTTTAAAAAATATGATTTAAATAGATAATTAGAAACTATGCTTTTTTCAAAATTTTTTATTCCTAAGTCATTTGCAAGTTCAAGTATTTGTTCTATTTTAAGATTACCACCATGAGACAAAATCAATTTCTGATTATTTCCAAATCCTTCTTTAGGGTTATTAAAAGCTTCAACAGCATTTTTTACTGCTTGTTTATCTGTTAAATCATAATTCTTATATCGTTGTGGATTCGAAAGAAACTCACCTAGTTTTTTTATATGTTTTTCTTTCATCTTTTCTGGCAAATTATCATATTTATCAACAATTCCATATATTGCTAAACAATATTCATTAAATACATTGTCTATATACTGTTCAAAACAACCATATATACTAATTATAGCTGCATTGTATTGTATTGGAGTTTCCACAACCTGCTTAATTATTGCACTATACTGTAACAATAAATTTAATCTCTTTTTCTCCTTATTTTCATAAAACTCTATCTCACTAATTACATCTTTCTGTAATTCCACACTTTGAATAAAAGTCCTTATCTCTGCAAGTTGCCTTTTATATTCATCAAAATAGAATCGTAAGTTTATCATTGATTTTACCCTAATATTTTTTCTGTAATAAAATTAATAAATAATTCAGTTCTCCGCTTAATATCACTTTTAGATTGTCTTTTTCCATCAAATACTTCTTCATTTTTCTTATAAAAATCCTCTAACTTTTCAACATTTCTGCTAAAATCAATCTCTCTGTTATTAATTTCAATTTGACTAAGCGCAAGCATCATCGAATCATATATCATTTTTTGTGGAGATGTCCATGAAAATGTGCCTCTTCTCTTTACATATTGGCAAAATGCTTTTTCACCAAATAACATATTTGCTTTTTCAATTGTTTCCTCAAAAATTTTTCTCAAAATCTTAAGTTGTTCATCCGTATATCGGTTCCCTTGCCTTAAACATAAATCCATAAATTCACTTAATTTCCCGCTATACTCATCAATATGACGCATTGAAAAATAACGTAATACCAATTCAACATCATACATTCTCTTATATAGCTTATTTTTTGCGTATTTCAAAGCATCGTCATAATTATCTAGTTCTTCATCAGAAACCTCAATATCATCCGGATTAATCGACCATAATTTTCTAAATGTATTGTTGCTAGAAAGTAAAATACATAATTCATTAAACGGTCCATTATAAAGTGCATTTCTTATTTCTTGATCTTCTAATGTTACACCTCCCGTATTCAAACGTTCAAATACCATTTTTTTCATTTCTTCCTCTTGCATCAATGTTTTACTAGATTCTTTTAAAAGAGTAATAACAGATAGCTGCCTTCTATCTATTCCCTCTTTGACCTTTCTAGGTAGTTGACTATATTTTTTCCCATTAAGTTCGGGCCATTGCGTCAGTTCTTCTAATTCATAACAATCTTTATAAAAATCCATAATTGCTGTAATTCTCTGTAATCCATCCATTACTTGATATCTATTAAAATCAGTTTCATATATAAATATAGGAGGAACTGGAATATTCATTATAAATGATTCTATTAACTTTGAACGTTTTTTTGAATCCCAAGTAATTCTCCTCTGATATTTAGGTTGCAATTCATAATTTTCCGAATTAAAAACCTGGTTTACAAGAGAAAGTTTTACAGCTCCTTGTTCTGTAATAATTCGAGCTTCTCCTTTTTCATATTTTTCATTTATTTCAGCATCTGACACTTCAAATGGCACTCCTTTTTGACTATTTATTATTTCTTTTTCAAAATCTAATAATATCATTTACTTCATCTCCCGTTCTTATTCTATTTACTATTTATCCCAAGGTAAAATTGTTCCCATTACTTTCCTTGGCTGTGCTTTTATTTGTACATCAAATTTAAGGGATGTTCTAGTTATGTTTGTATCAGCATTATGTAATCTCATCGAAATAATCCACTGATCAAAATAGATTTCTATTGTCGTCTTGCTCTTTGGTTTTATACGAACTTCAACTATTTCCTCTGGCATCGTAATTGTCTGTACTGCCTGCATATTTCTATTTCCATTAAAAGAACGCATCAAAGAACCATGCATATTATATGGATACACTTTGGTAGCTTTCGAACCATCTTCCTTTATAAACTTATAGAAATCCTGCGTACCAAACATATATTCAAAAAATGCTTTTGTGAACATTCTCGCATTTTCTTGTTTCTCAATACTATCATTTTGATTAACAATTCCCAATCGCTTTATTTCTGTAACAAACAGTTTAATTATTGGGTAATATATTGTATCCATTTTATCCTCTACGGCTGACCATTTTTTATATAACTTTGCATATTCATCTATTTTATTAAAAACATTTTTCATTTCCTCAACAAATGCATTACTACAAGTAAAACGTCCCCCTGTCCACACTTTTGCAAAGTCTGGATCTTCTGTGATTCTAGGATGTTTTACAGCTTCATGATTATTCTTACAACTTATTCCTATATCAGCAATGGATTTTTTGTGATTTTTATCTTCAAATATTTCAAAATCAATATCTCTTACATCTCCCTTGGTACCCGAACTATCTGGCATAGCACGCAATACTCCAAAGACTCTTTCATCTAAAGTTAAAATTGGTTCAACCATTCTCAGATACATAGCGGCAACTCTCGCAGCCCTGTTGTAATCGTTTTCCATGGTTTCAATATGTATTAACTCCAATTCATCATCATCATCCAAATCTTCATCTGAACCTTGCATAACCTGATATGCTTTTTCAATATTCTTATAATTCTTATCTTTAATTATTTCTATATCTTTGGAGTCCCAGCCATTTTCTGTTAGTTCTCGATATATCTCAATTAATGTAGCATATTCAAATGCCTTACCACTTAAAATAGTATTTGTTATTCTTTTATCCGCAGTAGGTCCATATATTTCCGCTTGCGGATTTTCCATATTTAAAAGAGGAAACAAATTATCCGTAGTTAATATTTTACTAACCTCTACGGCAATTGCCTCCGCTAATTTTACAGGAACCGCATTTCCAATCTGTCTATATTTACTATCTAAATCACCACAAAAATGCATTCCTATCGGAAATGTTTGTATTGCTGCTGCTTCTTTGTAACTTAATCTTCTATAATTACCAACAAATCTAAACCTATCTACATCTTCAAACTCCATTCCATCCGAATCAGGACTTAGCGGTACTTGCTTTGCCATTGCTGGAATTGTAAACGAAACATCATCATAATCTCTTTGTCTGTTTCTTGACATATATCTAGAAGAAAATGCAGCTTGACACACATCATTCATATCTACTGGACCTAAATCTTTCAATACTTCTCTTAAAGTAACTGTTTTAGGATCTCCACTAGGAAATATGTATGCACCGCCATTACATATCTCGTTCTTAATGCCAATAAAAATAACTCTCATCCTATCTTGCGGAACGCCATAATTTTTCGCATTTACAGTTGGGGCTGACATCGTATATCCCAATTCAGAAAAGTCTTCAATAATCTTATCAAAAACAGCCCCATCTCCTAGTGTCTTGATTCCTATAACATTCTCCGCAACAATTACTTTAGGTTTTTTTATTCTAACCATTTCCACAAAATGTCTATATAATACATTTCTAGAATCATCAACCTGCCTAGGACCTGCAAGCGAAAAGCCCTGACATGGAAACCCTCCTAAAACCACATCAACACTTACACCGGGTAATACTGTATTAAAATCTATTTTTGAAATATCTCCACAATTTATAATAGTACATTCCTCGTCAGGTTTTCTAGTTCCATCCTCATAATAATTTGCCCACTTGTCATATGTATCGCAAGCATCTTGTGAAGAATCATTGGCCCAAAGTATTTGAAATTCCTTATTATGAAAACCCATATCTAACCCACCGGCCCCTGAAAACATCGAAATCACTTTAAAACTCATCCTAATAACCTCCATTTTCCTTTGATCCCTTTGAATCATTCGAATGTATATTACTATATTCTTTTATTCTTACTCAAAACAATACTGATTGTATCTTTTACATATTTTTGTTGAAACAACGTCTTCAATAAATATATATCACTATAATTTAACTGTGGAAAATAGAACACCTTACTATCTCCCATCTCTATTATTGGCGAATAATGTTTACGCAAGACATTTAAATTTAATAAAGCACTTATAAGTACATTTTTATTTTCATCTTGTACACTAAATACAACCAACTTGCTCTTATTGATACGTTCAATATATTCCTCTATATTTTCAATATCTAACACATATTCGGTTATATGCTTTTTGGTGGCAAAAAAGTACACCTTAAATAGACTATTTGTTTCTAAAAAATTCTGTATATTTTGTACCATAAATAATACCTCCTTTATTCATATTATAGAACATATGTTTGTCTTTTGCAATAATACTACAAAAAAGGACGCATAATTTTGAAAATATATATATTTATTATATCATACATTCTTAAATATTTGCGTATATTTTTTCATTTTCAAATTATGCCCATATAACTTTTATTTACTATTTTTATGATTATGAAAATATCTTAACAATGATCTATAAATAGCTTATTTATTCTAAAATTAATATTATAGTAACCTGTTTAATACAATCATTTCTAGCAATAGAATAAATCAACTATCATTCTCCCAACATCCTTAACTTTCTCCTCTCTCCATTCCAAAAACTTCTCCAATAGATTCATCTTGCCAATCGCAATCCACTTCATAAAATCATACGCCTTTTCTAGCTTATCCTTCAAGCTACGGTTCTCTTACCGAAACATCTGATTCTGATACCTCAGCTCCATCACCTGTTCCTTCAGATAATCATCACCACCAACAATTTTCAGAAATTGCTTTCTAAGACTTTTCGCCCCTTACACATTCATGCTTGTTTTGTTAATATTTTATTATCATCTCTATATCAAAAAATCCGGCATAACAATTGTCCTATTACTCTTTGGTGTCAGGGCAAGCAATTCTCCCTCTCGTATTCCCGTCCAGTAAAGCATTTCAAATGCGTAATATGAAATCGGCTTATCTGCCACACACTCCAAAAATCTCTGAAATTCATCCTGCGTCCAGAACTCCATTTTCTTATTTTCTTCTTTACCCATGGTTCCGGCTCTTCGTGCCACATTATCTTTCAGACCATACATATTTACTGCATGATTTAATATGGCACTGAACTGATTATGAATGGTTTTCAGATAGGCAGGGGAGAATAACTCCCCATTATCCTTTTTCAGCTTCATAATCTCATTTTGCCACTGGATGACATCCGAGGTACGAATATCATCCAGTTTTCGTTTCCCGAAATAAGGCAGAATCTTTGTCTCAATAAAGTGCTTCTTTGTCAGAAAAGTATTGCGCTTTATTCTTGGTTCTAAATCCGTCAGATAAATATCCACAAAACTTTTGAAACTCATACTGATCCTCTTTCAGCTTGAAATTTCTCTCCCATTCAAGGGCTTCGCTCTTCTTGGCAAAGCCCCTCTTGGTTTTCTGTTTTCTTGCTCCGGTCAAATCCTTATAATAGGTTCTCACCTCCCACATTCCGGTCTTTTTGTTTTTGATAACCGCCATCTATCCAACCTCCTTATCCGTAGATAGCCCGTAGATTCGTTTCATAAAATACTGTGTACTGACACGTCCTTTTATTGTCACGAATCCATCACCCTCAAGTTCCGCATTCAGCCGTCGTATCAGTTTATAGGAATACGATAGTGATACTCCCAGCATTTCCATGACATCCTGTGCTGTCAAAAATCTCTTGTTCTCCATAAGTTAATACCTCCTCTCTTTTGTTTTTATTATTCAGTTCATTTTCGAACGGTTTTGATGCGTTTTATATTATCAGTTCATTTTTGTACTGTCAATACTTTTCGGCAAAAAACATTTCATTTTTGCACTGTTAGTGATATAATGTACGCGAAGGCAAAGTGAGCATGGAGTTTTGACGATTGATATGCGAAGCATAAACAAGCGGCAAAGCACCATGAGAACGCGCCCGCGAACGAGGAAAACCGAAGGTTTTTCGAATTTTTGCCTTCGCAGAAAACATATTAAGTATTAATTTTATATGCATGTTTTGTACCTCGTGCCTTCGTGCATTCTACAACACTCATTCCACAAATAAGGAGCAGTTAAAATGGGCGAGAAATTCACCAGCCGGGTAGGCTATTTGATTCGAAATTTCAGAATTGCATCTGACATGACACAAAAGGAATTAGCAGATAAATGTGGATTAAACGAATCCACTATCAGAAACTATGAACTTGGAAACAGATATCCGGATGAAGCCACTTTATTAAATATTGCAAACAATCTAGGTGTCAGCTTTTATGCGTTGTCCGACCCTGATGTAGCAAATATATTCAGTGCTCTTCATGTGCTGTTTGACATTGAATGGGCATACGGACTACGACCTACTATGAAAGATGGAGAAGTATGCTTCAAATTCGAAGAGCGGCTTCCAAGTGCCGGTCCCCGTCCACAGGAAGACCTTGTTAACTTCCGAAAGATGGTTGAGTATTGGGCACACTTACGAGACAAACTGGAAGATAACGAAATATCAGAAACGGAATATTACCTCAAAGAGGTGAAGTACCCAATGAATCCAATAGGTCCAAATAAAGAATACACTGTTTCGTTGAATCTCAATGATGACGATCAGCTACTTGTTCAAAATATGGATGAATATGACGATGCAGAAGAAACTGCTGAATTGTTAAAAGACTTGTTTCCGGATTTCTCTTATGTGAAGAGGAAAAGGAAACCGAAAAAGGATTAAACATTATATTTCAAATGAAAGGAACGAAGATTATGTCTGTATTTCAACTTTTTTGGAACTTAATATTAGGAATATCTGGAGGTATAATATCTGGTATTATTGTTTCACGAATTTTTTTGATTCAAGGAGATTTCCAAAATCAAATAAACTCTTTTGATCTATTGTTACGAAAATTGGGATATACCAGTGGTATGCTTTTTGGAATACGTACTGTTCAAGAATTCTCATATGATTCTGACATTAAAATGCATAATGAAATGGAAAAAGAAGGTATATCAACTGAAGAAGAATATTATAAAGCACATATAGATGTAAATTGGATATCTAAAGATAGATTGGTCAGCGATCTTTTGAAAGAATGCAAAAAAATGAATACATCATTAAAAGATGAACTTATGGACTTACATATTAACGAATCTGGTTTACAAAAAATACTCGATAAACTCAACAAATATGTTTCATCACTTTCCTCAACCAAAGAAATGTCTTTTTCAAAACTAAACGAACTAGAGAAACAATGTAAAGAAATTCTTAATGATTATGATTTGTACAAAAATACCTCTAGAAAAACACTCTTAACTCTTATTCTAAAAGATAAAGTTATGATTGTTCTCTACATACTCGTGCTATTAATCATAATAGCCACTGTAACAGCTTATATGCTACACATTTAATACATTTCTAATATATGTATTGTTATCAACAGTAATCACAATAAATCAAATACGTTTTTCTTTACTCACCACACACTAAACTTTATTGTCATTTGATTGTCACGCAATCAAAAACGAGCCAAGAAACACCGTAAATTCGGCATTTCTTGGCTCATGTACATTATTCAAACTCTTCCCAAAGGAAGTATTATCAAATCAAAAATGCTGATTTTATGCGGCATTCCACCGCATCTATTTCATCAAATGTTACTCTTTTCATATCATTTTTAAAAACTTTAGTAGCAAATTAGTTGCAATTATTAAATATTGCATCTACAAAATCCATGGCAGATATAATCTACTTTTACTACTAAAAAAGAATAATCAAATGTGGCTTGCGGGTGCTTAACTGTGCCTGCTGCCACAACCACTATGAAAGGAGCTTTTCTATGAGCAATCAACACAAACATCCAACTATAAGTTTTAGAATCAGCGATGCTGAACGCACGCAAATCGAAGCCCGTATCCTTGCCAGCGGCATGATGAAAAAAGATTATTTTGTCCGTTCCTGCATCTATAACCGCATCTGCGTTGTCGGCAAGAAAGAAAACATATATCCTCTTGTACAGACTGTTAATGCACTATATCTGCAATTACTTGAAATGCAGAAAGCATTTACTGAATGCTGTGAA
>ERZ773164.44-NODE-44-length-121393-cov-12.631476_pt1 | contig 121393 bp, 119 predicted proteins | sample MGYA00511917_ERZ773164 | MGnify/ENA primary metagenome ERZ773164 (study PRJEB29015, sample SAMEA2737847) | human gut metagenome | biome: human gut; feature: human-associated habitat; material: faeces | place: China | collected 2012 ...
TTACAGAACCCATAGCGATAATTACGCGTTCTGCATCTTCTGCTCCGTAGTAATCGAACAAACCGTATTTGCGACCTGTGATCTTAGAAATTTCATTCATGTATTCCTCTACGATGGCGGGAACAGCTTCATAGTAGTTGTTGCATGATTCGCGGTGCTGGAAGAAGTGGTCAGGGTTTTCGGCCATACCACGGGCAACCGGATTCATCGGATTCAGCGCACGTGCACGGAATTCGGCAAGCGCTTCCTGGTCAACCAGCGGAGCAAGGTCTTCATTTTCCAGCATTTCGATCTTCTGGATTTCGTGTGAAGTACGGAAACCATCGAAGAAGTTCATGAAAGGAACACGGGCTTTGATTGTGGCAAGGTGTGCAACACCGGCCAAGTCCATCACTTCCTGTACAGAACCTTCAGCCAACATAGCGAAACCTGTCTGGCGCGCAGACATTACGTCCTGGTGGTCACCGAAAATACACAGTGCGTGAGAAGCCAGTGTACGAGCAGATACATGGAATACGCAAGGCAGGAATTCACCGGCAATCTTATACATATTCGGGATCATCAAAAGAAGACCCTGAGAAGCAGTGTAAGTAGTAGTCAGTGCACCGGCCTGAAGAGAACCGTGAACAGCACCGGCTGCACCACCTTCAGATTGCATTTCCTGTACCAATACTGTTTCGCCGAAGATGTTCTTACGTCCTGCGGCAGCCCATTCGTCTACGTATTCAGCCATTGTAGAAGAGGGAGTGATGGGGTAAATGGCAGCTACTTCTGAGAACATATATGAAATATGTGCAGCAGCCTGATTACCATCACATGTGATGAATTTCTTCTGTTTAGTCATAACTAAAAATAATATTTAAGTAAGTAATTTATTTGTTTATTTCAAAAACGGTATGGAAAGCGGATACTTCCATGTTTTTCCGTTCAGTCCTTTGATACCTCCGATGATGGGGAACAGCAGACAAAGAAAACAGCCTATTCCAAGTATCAAGAGGAGCAAGATTCCGGCACCTCCGCCGAATATACCCAGCAGAACTGCTAACGGAGAAGTCTGATCATTTGCGTAATCCATGTCGTTTATGGATAAGATTCCGCTGAACATGAATATTACAAAAAGTACTGTCAGCGCGATGCCGTACAGGAACCAACTGATGTACCAGTTCAGAATGTATTTGCCTTGGCGATTGACGAGTATAGAATTCTCTTTACCCATGATCCAGAATACAATAGGGGCAATCCAGCCTACGTATGGTATGAACATGGCGAAATTCATCAGTGCCAGATAAGCATTTTCCGTCAGTCCCATAGGAAGTACGGCTGTAGGTTTAGCCGTAGCTTCTTCGTCCAATATCTTTTTCTTTTCTTTTTCGAACTCTTCATCGTTCAACGCTCCGCTGTCGTGGAGGCGTTTTAGTTGTTCAAGCTTCTCGTAATCCATAATGTTCAAGATTTGATGTTAATATAAAAAGCCGAACATCCAGAGTGGTATCTGATTGCCACGACCTATTTCTGCCTTGTGCAAAGCATACGTCACTCCGGGGTTATTCTTAATTTTTGCTCCTTCGCAGCATATTTTGAACGGCATCACTTCGTCAACCATGAACGAGGTGTTCTTGTCACCCTTGTGCACTTTGTGGTCTTTCCACATCGTGTTTACAAAGAAAGTGTCCAGCACATCCTGTTCTTCCACCTTTACGGGGTAGATGGAGTACATCAGGTTAGGGTTGTGCAGCATAATCTTCGAGGGCTTTTTAGGAAACTCTTCCCCTTTGGGATAGACCAGGTTGATCAGCCGTGCGTCGGCCAGATACTTGATGTAGTTCATCACCGTGGCGCGTGATGTCTGTATGTCGCTTGCCAGTTGGCTTACGTTCGGAGCCTTTGGCCCGTCTACAGCCAACAAATATAATAATTTTTTTATCTTCGAGAGATATTTTAGCTCAATTTGTTTGATAAGCAGGATATCTACTTCTACCATCATGTTCATGGTCTTGAGCAGATTCTCAGAGAAATTGCGTTTCTCGAGGAAGAAGGGGTAGAAGCCGTGATGGAGGTAGTCTTGAAAATAATCCAAAGGGCGGACTTTGGAAAGCACCCCTTTGGCTATCTGTTCGTGGCTGCTCAATATCTCTTCGAGTGTGTAGTGACGGAATTTCATCCCTGTTTGCAGGTTCAGAAATTCGCGGAACGAAAAACCGCGGAGGTTGTAGCTCTTCACGATGTCACGCAATTCCAGGTTTTCTTCTTTGAGCCGCATGACGGACGAACCGGTGAATACAATCTTCAGGTTGGGGAAACGGTCGTAGCACATACGTAGCTCGCGGCTCCAATCGGGGTGCTTGAATACTTGGTCGATCAGCAGAACCTTCCCACCGCGTTTCTGAAATTCATTGGCGAAATCGACAATGCTGTGTCCGGAGAAGTAGAAGTTGTTCATGTTGATAAAGAGGCACGAACGGTCGGTTCCGAACTTCTCCTTGGCGTATTGAAGCAGGAAAGTGGTTTTTCCCACGCCACGTGTTCCTTTGATACCAATCAAGCGGTCACTCCAGTTTATTTCGTCCATCAGGTCGCGGCGGACCGGGGCATTGGTGTGCTCAACAAGGTAGGCATGTGTGCGGTAGAATGTTTCCATCTCTTATCTTGGGTTTTTCGGGGGGCAAATATAAGCCTTTTTTTAGAGATTGCAAAGTAGAGATAGCAAAATTGTGGTTTCGTTTAGCAAGTTTATCTTTTGCTTCACTTTGTCAAAACGGTATTCCTGATAGGTGACAGGGGCGTTATTTCGGGGCAATGGCAAGCTACTTCTGAAAAAACGCAGCCATTTCAATCGGGCAATTGTGATTTTGCTTGTCTACTTCAGTGTTTGCTTGCAAATATAAATATTGTTTTTTGTTTTCGGTAGTTTCTGCCGGTATTTATTTGAAAAAGGGTTTCTTTTGTCAGTTCGAAATGTTTGCTCCGGAGAGAGCAAATAGAGACGGAGAAGGGGAAAAGAGCCTTTGTTGACGGGCTGTCAATCCTCACTCCGGGAGATATGAAGGCTTTGTCCCGAAGAAGTGAAGGCTTTACCCGGGGGAAGTGAAGGCTTTGTCCGGCGGAAAGTGACGGTTTGCCTCGCATAAAGTGACCTGTTTCCCGGTTTTATATGCGTTTTTGTGCATATATTTGCAGGAAACTTACCGGCTTTAACGCTGGTTGCTTCTTAGATAGCAAAGGGCTTGTAAGTGAAAAACCGGAAATGGAAACAAAAGGACAGGAGACGGTGCATTTAAGGAATTAAATGATAGTTTATGTCCCCGGGCATGGGTATATCTTAGGGTGAAAAAACACGTAACTGTTCGCTGCCATCACTCGCACAAGTTCCTGCGTCCGGATGAACCCTGTTTAATTAATTGATGCTAATGACGAATCTGCTTTACTTGTTTAATCCCGATCAGGATCTGGCTCTTGCCAGTGGCGAAGTCAATTATATGCCGCCTGCCTCCGCCCGCAGAATGGCGGAAGAGTTGGCATTGCTTCCCGTATGGTTTGCGGACAGGCCGTGCAGTGTGCTTGCTCCGTCTGCCTATAATCAGTCTTTTCTGGAAGAGATGCTCGACTTATTTCCGCTTCCCGCATCATTGAGAACCCAGGCCGAAGATTTTTCGGAAGTCCGTTCGGTGGTTCCTTGGGGATGGAATCCGGCACTCCGGAAACGTCTGCTTTCATTGGGAGTACCCGATGCTGCGCTACCTTCGATGGAGGATATAGGACGGTTGCGCGATCTGTCCCATCGTTTGCAAGCCGTACGGTTGTTGTCCGGTCTGCAAGTGGATGAAGTGTTTTGTGGAGAGTCTTGCTACCTGACCGCTTTGGCCGACTGCCGGGCATTTGTAGAGAGCCTAGAATGCTGTCTGCTCAAAGCCCCCTTGTCCGGAAGCGGTAAAGGGCTGAACTGGTGCAAGGGAGCGTTCACTCCTCTGATAGAGCGTTGGTGTGCCCGGATTATAGAGCAGCAGGGGGGAGTTGTCGGTGAACCTGTATATAATAAGGTAGAAGATTTTGCCATGGAGTTTTATTCGGACGGAAAGGGGCGGATTATTTTTGCCGGATACTCTTTGTTCCGTACCAATGCCGGTGGGGCTTACGAAGGAAACCGGTTGTTGCCTGATGCGGAGATTGAACGAAGATTGTCGGCTTATGTGCCTGTGGCGGCTTTACACCGGCTTCGGGAGGAGTTGCAAAGACGGCTGTCCGTCTCTTTGGGGACGGAGTATACCGGTTATCTGGGAGTAGATATGATGATTTGCCGGTTCGCTCTCTTTCCGGAGTTTCGCATCCATCCTTGTGTGGAGATCAACCTGCGGATGAATATGGGACTTGTGTCCCGGATGCTATACGATCGTTATGTACGGCCCGGGGCTGGCGGAACGTTTCGTATCTCTTATCATCCGTCTGACGGGCAAGCATTGCAGGAGCATGATGCAATGACGGTTGCGCATCCGTTGGACACCCGAAACGGACGGGTGGTGAAAGGCTATCTGCCATTGGTGCCTGTCCGGAAGTCGAGCCGCTATCGGGCTTATATCTTGGTGGAAACCGGCGGATAAAGTTTTATATAGGTTGCTTTTTGCAAGAAAAGAAAATGGAGAAGTGGCTTCCCGTGCCCGCTTCGGACCGCAACGATAGCCTTCCCTGAAGTTTTTCTATGATCAGTTTGCAGATAGAGAGTCCCAGGCCGGTTCCTTGCGCAAACTCGTTCTGTTTGTAGAATCGGCCGAATATCATCTTTTGTTCGGACTGCGGGATACCGATTCCGGTGTCCTCTACATAGATCTCCACTTCTTCGGTTTGCGGCATGTAGCTCCATCCCAGTTTGATGGAGCCTTCCCGGGTAAATTTGGAGGCATTGTTCAGGAAGTTGGTGATCACCTGAACCAGCCGGTTTTTGTCGACGTGTACGATCAAGCCCTTTTCGCCTTCTTCCAACAGGAAGTGGAGCTGTCCGGGAATCAGAATCTTATGTGTCTGATAAGTATCCCTGATAAGGGCATCCAGCGGATAGTCATCACAGTCGAATGACATATATCCGGACTCGATGCGCGAAAGTTCCAATATATCATTAATCAGTTTCAGCAACAACTCGCTGTTGCGGTTGATGGTATCTATATACTGTTCCTTCTCTTCGGGGGTGATGTCCGTATCATCCGGAGAGGCAAGCAGGGTGGAGAATCCGACAATGGCATTTAGCGGTGTACGTATTTCGTGGCTTATGTTGGCCAGGAAGGATTCTTTAAGTTCCGCCTTTTCCGCCATTTTACGGGCCTCGATCAATTCCTGTTCCCGTTTCTTGTAGTCCTCAATGTTTAATAAAAGGCCGGTGGTTTTCTGTCCGCCCAGAGCACTCTTCATGGTGCTGCACCGAAGTTCCCACCATTGGTATCCTGTACCGTTAAAGTCGCATTTCAGCTTTATGAAGTGTTTGCCGTTGGTGGCGTTCTTTGTCAATAAGGCTTGTGTCGTATCCAGATAGTCGGCATCCACAAAGGACAGGAACCCGTCAATCGTCAATGGATGGGGAGCCATGCCCAAGTTTTTCCAAAAGGCGTATTCGAACACCATCGTATCGTCCTTTAACCGCCATGCGTATGTATCGCTTCCCTCGACTGCCAGCGCCAACGATTCTTTCTCATCTTCCAGTTCGTACAGGATGGAGCGTTTCCTTTTCGTTTCACGCCAATACAGGTAAGTGATGCCCGACAGCAGGCTGACAATGGCGGTGATGCTGCCTAATAGTGCGAACCACCAGACGATGGGGTGCCGGGTCTTGAATGGAATGTTGATAATGGTGTATTCATGGGGAATGTCTGCGATGGTCAGATGTTCTTTTTGCATGGCATTCCAGTCGATGAAGTATCCTTTGGCGCTTTCCTGAATGGGTATGTCGGCAACGTTTTCTCCATTGAGGATACGGGCCGCCGCATGAACGGACTCTTCTACCTGGATATGCATCGGGGTGATGTATCCGCCCAGAAAGTCGTGCCCGCAGTCAAAAAGTTCATTGATCGTTGTAAAGCGTTGCCGGGTGGACAAAGATGCCATAGTGACCGTTGTGTAGTCAAACTTTGTCTGCAGATAAGGGAGGGTACTGTATTTACTGATAGACCAGATGAAGTCTCCACCTTTTGTCTGATCCTTATTCTGGTTCTTGGAGAGGTTACGGGCAGATAGCGCATTAATTATTATATGTCCTTTTTCTGCTTCTTTCCGTGTGTCGTTTTTGTCCAGATGCCAGTCCAGATTGGATATGATGTCCGTCGATTTCAATTGGTTGTCAATATCGTTTCGGACTTTCCGGTCTAAGAACGTAAAGTCAAGTATGGTGTAAATATGGTTTTTGCCGGTTAGCTTGTGCACCATTTCCAGATTCTTTCTGAAATCTATCTTGTCGTGAAACCCGGTGACGTTGTTGTATTGTCCGATCAGTTCCCAATTGGGATAATTGACTCCGGAGAATACGATTGGTATTCCCTTCAATAACGGATGATGGGTTTCCAATAACGAGTAAGTGGCCTGGTCATCGTTAACAAGAAGAACTTCAGGTTTCCATTTCGAAATAGAATCGAGAAAGTTATTGATCTTATCTATCTCTTGCTGTTCGTTGTTAATTTCACAATTCAGATAGAAGAAAGTAAGTTCTACGGGAATGTGAGCTTTGGCGAATTCCTTTTTTATCAGTTTATTGAATTCTGCATATCCTTGGTAATCCTTTTCATAAGAGTGGATCACCAATACCCGCCGCTCTTCTTTTGAATAACAGGAGGTCAATAGCAGTAAGATCATACAGCAACGTATGAGTGAATGAATGGACCGCATACTTTTCATTCGGTGTGTTGTTCGTTTGTTCGGTTTGTTTTTCGTCTATTTCACAAAGATACTATATTAATGATATAAATAAGAAAAGATGGTTATTTTTCTTCTTGTTGAGCTGCCTTACTTTCATTTCCACAGCGGTCCACAGCCGTGACGGCAAAATACTTCCTGGCTGTCCATGGGAGGATGGGAGCATATATGTAGTGCGTATCCCGCAGATTCTGCACGAGGATATTTTCCGGATTCGTGATATCTACCGGATACGTGTCCGATGCGTAGACCACGTACATGGGAGCATTCTGCTTGTCATTGTCCGTAGCGGCTTTCCAGTTGAGACGGGTATATCCGTCGCCGGCGGAGACAGCCTTCAATGCTGAAGGGGCGGTGGGGGAGACGTTGTCAATCCACGGCATCGGCGGTTGTAGTGCCGGATACTGATAGAAATGATCCAGCAGGAGGTCGTATACCCCTTGGGTGTTGTCCATCAGATACTTTACCCGGTAGTGCGCTTCGCCTGCCAGCCGGTTGGAGCGGATGAAGTGCATTTGGCGTTCCACCTCTTCGGTGGTCCAGTTACCTTCGTCGGGGTGGAGGAAGTAGATACCGAGTCCGGGGACAATGTGGCGTCCGTTGCTTTGTTCCTGCCAGTCGAGGGCAAACGGATAAAAACCGTTGCCCCGGAAATACATCATCGGGTAGATCTGGTCCTGGATGCCTTCGCCCAGCCAGCCTTGCGGATCCTGATAGACAGTGAAGAAGGCATTCCAGCCTTTAGAGGAGTAGCGTGAGGTGTCACGGTATTTTCCTACCGGGCAGGTACTCACCTTCACCCAAGGCTTCATGGCTTTTACACCGTTGTAGATGTAGCGTACAATGTCGGTCAGGTTGTCCCGGCGCCATTGTGCCAGCGTGCGTCCTTTGCCGTAGCGGCGGAAGTCGTAACTGTCCGGAAAGCGCGGGGCGTTTTCCGGATAGCGGAGATAGTCGAAGTGCACTCCGTCCACATCGTAACGGCTGACTACCTCACGTACCAGTTTCATTAGATATTCCTTGGTGGCAGGATGTCCGGGGTTAAGGAAATATTCATTTTTGTAAGGCACGCAGATGTCACGCTCACGCTTGGTCACCGATTGCTTGCCAAGTGAGGCCACATGTTTTTTGCCTCCCAAGGGGATGGTCACCATCCAAGCATGGCATTCCATGCCTCGTTTGTGGCACTCTTCAATGGCGAAGGCCAACGGATCGTATCCGGGATCGCCTCCGGTTTTTCCTGTCAGTATGGAGTTGAAGGGTTCGATGTCCGAACGATAAAGCACATCACCACGGGTACGAGTCTGGAAAAGTACCGTATTGAAGTTGGCCTCTTTCAAGCGGTCGAGGATATCGATCAGTTCTTCTTTCTGTCGCCGGATACCTGCAGGAGTGGTTGCTTTGGTGCGTGGCCAGTCCAGTCCGTAGACCGCAGTTATCCAGGCAGCCCGTACCTCGTGTTTCGGGGAGGTCTGCGCATGGAGCGGAAGTAAGGAGAGGAGAAAAAGAAAGAGGAGGGATGTTCCTCTTCCGGCTCTCTTTTTCACTGAGAAAGATTCGTTATGGCTTTTATAGATGGTATTCATAAATCTAATGGTTTTGATGTTCACCACAGATTACACGGATTAACACAGATTGATAATTTATTTCATTGAGAATCCGGTTAAAGAATCCGTATCAATCCGTATGAATTCGTATGAATCTGTGTTAATCCGTGTAATCTGTGGTGAAACGTCTTCTAAACTGCCTTCCGCGGTAAGCGGAAGGCTTGCAAAGTTAGCAAAACCCTTCGTAAAGTTGTGTAGTTTCCTTAGATTATGTTACATTTGCGCTGATTAACAATTCAACACGCCATGATTACATTCACGATTTGCCTGCTGGCTCTGATTGCAGGTTACTTTATTTACGGACGGTTGGTGGAGCGTGTCTTTGGCCCCGACGACCGAAAGACCCCGGCACTGACACATGCCGACGGAGTGGATTATATTCCCCTTTCTACCTGGAAAATCTTCATGATTCAATTTTTAAACATAGCCGGTCTCGGCCCCATCTTCGGAGCTATTATGGGAGCGAAGTTCGGTACTGCTTCCTATCTGTGGATTGTGTTGGGAAGTATCTTTGCCGGTGCCACACACGATTATTTCGCCGGAATGCTCTCTCTGCGTAACGGTGGTGAGAGCTTGCCTGAAATTGTCGGCCGTTTTCTGGGGATGACTACCAAGCAGGTGATGCGGGGTTTTACCGTTGTCCTGATGATTCTGGTAGGTGCGGTCTTTGTGGCAGGACCGGCAGGACTGCTGGCGAAGTTGACTCCCGACAGTCTCGACACTACTTTCTGGATCATTGTGGTGTTCATCTATTATATTCTTGCCACTCTGCTTCCGGTCGATAAAATCATCGGAAAGATATATCCCTTGTTCGCTGCAGCTTTGTTGTTTATGGCAGTGGGTATCCTGGTGATGCTTTATGTTCATCATCCGGTCATCCCGGAGTTGTGGGACGGATTACAGAATACTAATCCGGAAGCAGCCGTGTTACCTATTTTCCCGATTATGTTTGTCAGTATCGCCTGTGGAGCCATCTCTGGATTTCATGCTACGCAAAGTCCCCTGATGGCACGTTGCATGACTTCTGAGCGTCATGGACGTCCTGTCTTTTACGGTGCCATGATTACCGAGGGCATTGTGGCGCTGATCTGGGCTGCCGCCGCGACTTATTTTTATCGTGAACACGGTATGGAAGAGAACAATGCCTCTGTCATTGTAGACGCTATAACGAAAGATTGGCTCGGTGCGGTAGGTGGGGTGCTTGCCATTCTGGGAGTGATTGCGGCGCCTATTACATCGGGCGACACCGCGTTTCGTTCGGCACGTCTGATCGTAGCCGATTTTCTGAAACTGGAACAAAAAAGCATGCGTCGCCGTTTGTATATTTGTGTGCCGATGTTCATTGTCGCCATCGGGCTGTTGCTTTACAGTTTGCGTGATAAAGACGGGTTCGACATGATCTGGCGCTATTTTGCCTGGGCCAACCAGACCTTATCGGTCTTTACTCTCTGGGCCATCACAGTCTACTTGGCGCGTGCCCGCAAGTGGTATGGTTTGACATTGGTTCCCGCTCTGTTTATGACAGCTGTCTGTTCCACTTATATCTGCATCGCCCCCGAAGGATTAGGATTGTCACATTGGGTTTCGTATGTGACAGGAGGGCTTTGTACACTGATTGGAGCCGTTTGGTTTATTGTTTGGAAAAAAGGGATTGGATACTCGTATAAAAAATAAACTCGATATTCGTATAAAGATGAAGAAAGTAAAAAAGTCAACCTGGGTTACTGTCGCCTTGCTGATCTATGTATCTGCGACAGCGGTTTATCTGCTGCCTCGCAATCATGAGGTGAGCGACACAGAGAAATATCTCACCCTGGCTGCTTCGTATGTCATTGTTCTGGTTCTCTGGCTGGTGCTGAGAAAAAAAGAACAGATGCAGCAACGCCGCCGGGAGGAAGAACATATGAATAACCTGAAAAAGTAGAAACGTTATGAAGAAATTAATGTGGATCGTATGTCTGCTTGTCGTTTCAGTGACGGCACAGGCACAGTTTGAGAAAGGAAAGTGGATTGTGAATCCCTCGGTGACGGGACTTGGACTTTCGTACAGTAAGTCTGAGAAAACCCAGTTCGGGTTGCAGGCGCAAGGCGGTGCTTTCCTGGTGGATAATGTGGCACTGATGCTCACGGCCGGAGCCAATTGGAGCAAACCGGAAGATAAGTACACACTGGGTGTGGGTGGAAGATATTATTTCGACAAATGCGGCATTTATCTCGGAGCCGGATTGAAGATGAATCGCTATAACTGGAAAGTAGGAGACACGACCGACTTTGCCTTCGGTGCGGAGGCTGGCTATGCGTTTTTCCTGACACGGACTGTTACCATCGAACCGGCTGTCTATTATGATTTGAGTTTCAAAGACAGTGATTTGTCGAAGTTCGGGCTGAAAGTAGGCTTCGGATTCTACTTCTGATTTTTCTTTTAAAAGGAACTCACCACAGAGGGCACAGAGTAACACAGGATGAATTTTAAGTCATTGATTATCTATATTGATAATCTGTGTATTCTGTGGTGAAAAGACTTTTAATAGCCCCTTTGTGGTGAGTTCCCGATAAGATTAATTAGAGAACCCTTGCTTGTTTTACAAGTGGTTCAGTTTCTCCTGCAGGAATTGTCCCGTATAACTTGCCGCACAGGCAGCCACCTCTTCCGGCGTTCCGGTTGCCACAATATTGCCGCCCTTATCTCCGCCTTCCGGTCCGAGGTCTATCACGTAATCGGCACATTTTATGACATCCATGTTGTGCTCGATAATTACGATGGAGTGTCCGCGTCGGATCAGTGCGTCGAATGCATCGAGCAACTTGCGTATATCGTGAAAGTGCAATCCCGTAGTAGGTTCGTCGAAGATAAACAGCGTCGGGTCTGCTTTCTCCTGACTCAGATAGTAAGCCAGTTTCACGCGCTGGTTCTCTCCTCCTGACAGGGTAGATGAAGATTGCCCCAGTTTGATATATCCCAAACCGACATCCTGCAAGGGGATCAGTTTCTTCACAACCTTCTTCTGTCCATGTTCCGTAAAGAATTCAATAGCTTGGTTGACTGTCATTTCCAGTACGTCATAGATATTTTTATCCTGGAATTTCACTTCGAGTGTATCGGCCTTGAAACGTTTTCCGTGGCATGATTCACACTCCAGCACCAGGTCTGCCATGAATTGCATTTCCACTGTGATGGTTCCGTCACCTTTACACTCTTCGCAACGCCCACCCTCGTTGTTGAAGCTGAAATGTCCTGCGGTATATCCCATTTGTTTGGCGAGCGGCTGGTCAGCCCAGAGCTTGCGGATTTCGTCGTATGCTTTGATGTAGGTCACCGGATTGGAGCGGGAAGACTTGCCGATGGGATTTTGATCGACAAACTCCACATTGCGCAGATTGCGCAGGTCGCCTTCGATGGACACAAATTCTCCAGGACGCTCGCTGCATTCGTCCAGTTCGCGTTTCAGCGCGCGGTAAAAAATGTCGCGTACCAGTGTGCTCTTTCCCGAACCGCTAACACCCGTCACTACCGTCATCACATTAAGTGGGAAGCGGGCGTCCACACCTTTCAAGTTGTTTTCACGGGCACCTTTTATTTCGATATAGTTGTTCCATGGACGACGGTGTTCCGGCACGGGAATGGTCTCTTCGCCCAGCAGGTATTTCACCGTATAACTGTTGCTGCCTTTCTTTAAATCTTTCATGTCACCCTCGTATACTACCTGTCCGCCCAGTCGTCCGGCATTCGGACCGATGTCGATGATGTAGTCTGCGGCACGGATGATTTCTTCGTCGTGCTCTACCACCACGACCGTGTTGCCCAACTGCTGGAGTTGGCGGAGCACATGAACCAATCGGTCGGTATCCCGACTGTGGAGTCCGATACTCGGTTCGTCGAGGATGTAAAGGCTGCCCACCAAGCTGCTTCCCAACGAAGTGGCCAGGTTGATGCGCTGGCTTTCTCCGCCCGACAACGAATTGCTGAGGCGGTTCAGTGTGAGATAGCCCAGACCCACATCAATCAGGAACCGGATGCGGCTGTTGATTTCCGTCAGGATACGACGGGCTACGGCCTGGTCGTGTTCGTTCAGCGTGAGCGAGTCGAAGAATTTTTGCAATTCGGTGATAGGCAGGTCTACCAGTTCGGAAATGTTCTTTCCACCCACGCGGACGTATCCCGCTTCGGGTTTCAGACGGGTGCCGTGGCATTTCGGGCAAAGCGTCTTTCCGCGATAGCGTGCCAGCATCACACGGTATTGAATCTTATACTGATTCTCCTCGAGCATCTTGAAGAAGTCGTTGATGCCATGGAAGTATTGGTTTCCTTCCCACAACACCCGGCGCTGTTCGTCGGTTAGCTCGTAGTAAGGAGTAAAAATCGGGAAGTTGAATTTTTCGGCATTGTGGATCAGCTCTTCGCGCCATTCTCCCATCTTTTCGCCCCGCCAACAGACAATGGCTCCGTCGTAGACGGACAAAGAACGGTTAGGCACCACCAAGTGCTCGTCGATACCGATCACTTTTCCGAATCCTTCACATACGGGACAGGCACCGATCGGGGAGTTGAACGAGAACATCTGGTCGTTCGGTTCTTCGAACGTCATACCGTCGGCTTCGAATTTGGCACTGAAAGTATGCAACCGGGTCGTTCCGTCCGGCTGATAAAAGCGAAGCATACACATGCCGTCGCCTTCGTACATGGCTGTTTCGGCAGAGTCGGTCAGGCGACTGATGGCATCCTTGGATTTTGCTGCCGTCATTCGGTCGACGAGCAGGTATACCACGTCCTCTTTGCCGGCAGCATATTCGTCGATACGCACCATCTCGCCGTTTACTTCAAGACGGTTGAAACCTTGCTTCCGGTCGATCTCCAACTGTTGTTCGAGCGTGCGTCCGTCATGCAGGTAAATCTGTGTCAGCACGGTATAGCGGGTCCCTTCCGGATAAGAGAGCATGCAGTTTACAATGTCTTCGATGGAGTGCTTCTTCACTTCCTCTCCGCTGACGGGACTGTAGGTTTTGCCCACACGTGCATAAAGCAGGCGCAGGTATTCGTAAATTTCGGTCGAGGTACCTACGGTGGAACGCGGGTTACGGCTGTTCACTTTCTGTTCGATGGCAATGGCGGGCGGAATGCCTTTGATAAAGTCACATTCGGGTTTGCTCATTCGGCCCAGAAACTGGCGGGCATAGCTACTGAGACTTTCCACGTAGCGACGCTGTCCCTCGGCATAGAGGGTGTCGAAAGCGAGCGATGATTTTCCGGAACCGGAAAGACCGGTGATCACCACCAGTTTGTTGCGGGGAATGTTTACGTCAATATTCTTCAGATTGTTGACTCTGGCCCCTTTTATAGAGATGTATTTACTATCAGTCATAAGCATTTTCGTTACTTGGACTGCAAAGATAGTGAGTCAGCAACGTTTAACCTAACAGTGGAAGGAACTTTTATCTTAAAAACACTTGCGAAGATTGAATTGCTTGCTTAACCGTTGCAAATGAGGAGCAAAATTGTATCTTTGCACCACATTTTTATGAAAACCAATTATGAACCTGAGAAAACTGATTCTTCTTTTAGCTCTCTTTCTTGCAACAGGAGTGGGGGCACAAATACAACAACAAAGCCCTTATCCGAAAAGAGAATTTCGCGGAGCGTGGATACAGGCTGTTAATGGGCAGTTCCGTGGTATTCCTACTGAGAAGTTAAAACAAACACTTATCGATCAGCTCAACTCTTTGCAGGGGGCAGGCATCAATGCGATCATATTCCAGGTGCGTCCGGAGGCAGATGCTTTATATGCTTCACAATTGGAACCGTGGAGCCGTTTTCTAACCGGAGTGCAGGGGCAGGCGCCTTCGCCCTACTGGGATCCGATGCAGTTCATGATCGACGAGTGCCATAAACGGGGAATGGAGTTCCATGCGTGGATCAACCCTTATCGGGTGAAGACATCGCTGAAGAGTGAGCTGTCGCCCAATCACCTGTATAATATCCATCCGGAATGGTTTGTCACTTACAATAATCAACTCTTTTTTGATCCGGCATTGCCCGAAAGTCGTCGTCATATTTGCATGGTGGTGGCGGACATTGTTTCGCGTTACGATGTAGACGCTATTCATATGGATGATTATTTCTATCCTTATCCGGCAAAAGGCATGGACTTTCCGGATGACGCAAGCTTTGCCCGTTACGGCGGAGGGTTCACCAATCGTGCCGACTGGCGCCGGAGCAATGTTAATATATTGATTCAGAAGATACACGAGACTATTCGTGGCTTGAAGCCTTGGGTGAAGTTTGGTATTAGTCCGTTTGGTATCTACCGTAACGAAAAGAACGATCCGCTCGGAAGCAAGACCAACGGCCTGCAGAACTATGACGATCTGTATGCGGATGTATTGCTTTGGGCGCGCAATGGTTGGGTCGATTATAATATTCCGCAGATATACTGGCAGATAGGGCATCCTGCCGCCGATTATGAAACCCTGGTGAAATGGTGGGCAAAGAATACGGAGAACCGTCCTTTGTTCATTGGCCAGTCTGTGATGAATACGATTCAGAATGCCGATCCGAAGAATCCTTCCATGAATCAGCTGCCTCGCAAGATGGCTTTGGAAAGAGCTTATCAGACCATCGGTGGTAGTTGTCAGTGGCCGGCGAGCGCTGTGGTAGAGAATGCCGGAAAATATCGGGATGCACTTGTGCAGGAGTATCATAAGTATCCTGCTTTGGTTCCCGTTTTCGACTTTATGGATGATAAAGCACCGGGTAAAGTCCGTAAAGTGAAAAAAGTATGGACGGAAGATGGTTACATGTTGTTCTGGACTCCTCCGAAAGCTAAAGATGAGATGGATCGTGCTGTGCAATACGTTGTTTATCGTTTTGGTGATAAAGAAAAAGTGAACATTGACGATGCTTCGCATATTGTTGCCGTTACCCGTAACAATTTCTATAAGCTCCCTTACAAGGATGGGAAAAACAAATACCGTTATGTTGTGACAGCACTTGACCGTCTGCACAATGAATCGAAATCGGTAAGTAAGAAAGTGAAACTGTAAATGTATTACAAAAGATGAGGGGATGTGTCATCATTCACCACAGAGGACACAGAGTAACACAGAGGAGATTCTAAATTATTGAGTAGTAACAAAAAAACTCCATGTTACTCTGTGTTCTTTGATACTCCGTGTTACTCTGTGGTGAATTTGAGTTTCCGCAGTGAGATTCCCCTAGTATAAGATCAGTCCGGCTATTCCGCAGGCGATAATCATCAGAATCGGGTTAGCGTGATATTTTTTTGTTCCTATAAAGGCTACCAGGAAAATAATGATGCTGATGACAAAAGTATAAGTATCGTCTGTGGGCGAACCGAAGTTTTCCACATTCATCAAGACCAGAGCAGCCGATGCCAATAATCCTACTACTGCAGGGCGGAGTCCGCTGAACACAGCCTCTACGGCAGGATGTTTCTGATATTTCAGGAAGAACTTACTGATGGTCAACATCAGGATAAATGACGGTAACACTACCGCAAAGGTGGCGATGACAGATCCCCAGATACTTCCTGTAGCCGTAAAGCCGACATAGGTAGCGGCGTTGATACCGATGGGACCGGGAGTGGACTGGCTGATAGCTACAATATCGGTGAACTCTTGAGTACTTACCCAATCATAGCGTGTCACTACTTCTCCCTGAATCATCGAGAGCATGGCATATCCGCCTCCGAAGCCAAATAATCCGATTTTGAAGAATGTATAAAAGAGTTGCAGGTAAATCATAATGTTTCAATGTAAATGTGAATGATTAGGGATGTGACTGTTTCCATTTTCCCCAGCAGAAGCCACCTACACCTGCCGCGATAATAATCCAGATGGGAGAGAAGCCCAATAACCAAATGAGTAGGGCGGAGACAACCGGAATCCAGAGGGTATATCGATTGACTCTGGCAGACTTTGCCATGCTGAAAGTGGGTGCTGCAATCAGTGCGACTACAGCGGGACGTATCCCTTTGAAGATTCGTTCTACAATGGGGTTGTCTTTGAAGTTATGAAAAAACATGGCAATGGCCAATATGATGACGAATGACGGAAGTACCGTCCCAAGAGCGGTGACAAGGCTTCCCCGTATGCCGCGTAGCTTGTATCCTATAAAGATCGAAATGTTTACGGCAAGAATGCCTGGGGCGGATTGGGCTATGGCAAGCAGATCGATAAAGTCATCCTTGGAAATCCAGTTCCGTTTGGTTACGATTTCGTTTTCGATCAGAGGCACCATAGCATAGCCGCCTCCGATAGTGAAGGCACCAATCTTGAAAAAGATGCCGAATGCTTCAAGATAAATATTCATTTAACGTATTGTTCTTATTCTCTTTTCTTATTCTTGTTGTTCCTCTACATCCTCTTTTCCGCCCTCTTTACAATATTTGCTGGGGCTCACTTTGAAATGTTTCTTAAACACTTCCCGGAAGTATTTGACATCGTTGAATCCCGTCAGTTCGGATATTTCGGTGACAGAGTGCTGACCGGTCTTTAATAATGCCGCCGCCCGTTTCAGGCGGATTAATCTGATATAGTCAGCAGGGGCCTGATCGGTCAGTGCTTTCAGTTTATTATAGAAACTTGTGCGGCTCATGTTCAACAGATTGCAGAGTACATCTACATTGAATGCCGGATTGTCTATGTTCTCTTCAACACTCTTCTTGACCGTAGCGATGAATTTCCAATCGAGATCTGTAGCACAGTTTGGAGATACCTCCTCTTCCTCGCTGACTTCAAGATTGGCATACTTGCTTTTCAATAATGCACGGTTTGTCAGCAAGTTAGCAATAGTTGCTTTCAAGATACCAATGTTGAATGGTTTCACGATATATTCGTCTGCTCCTATTTTCAGCCCTTCCAGGATATTCTTTTCGTCATTCAGTGCTGTAAGCAGGATGATGGGGATGTGCGAGGTTTCGATATCGTTTTTAATGGCGGCGCACAACTCGTCTCCCCGCATTTCCGGCATCATGATATCCGAAATAATCAGTTCGGGCATGTACTCTTTTACGATCGTCAGTGCTTCCTTACCGTTGGAACATGTCTGAATGGTGTAATTATCCGATAATGTATGAGTCAGATAATTCCGCAGTTCATCATTGTCCTCAACGATCAACAGGCGTTGCAGGTTCTGGTCGTGTTGCTTTTTCGCCTTTTCATAAATCTCGGCCGGAGACACGTGTGGCACTTGCTCTGTGCTGAGTTCACGGGTACGGGTTGCCAGGTGTGCTTTATGAAAGTGCTTACTGTCCTTCGGAAAACTTACTTTGATAGACGATCCCTGATGTTCCACGCTGCTCAGATTGATTTTACCTTTGTGCAGATGAACCAGTTTCCATACAAGCATGAGTCCGATACCACTTCCGGTTACTTTAGAGTTGATCGCATTGCTTCCCCGGAAATGTATTTTAAATAACTTCTTCTGCTCATTGGCAGGTATTCCGATACCTGTATCGTTTACCTCTACATTCCAACTGTCATTGGTCTCCGAAGCATAAATATGTACGCTACCGTTCTCCGGTGTATATTTCAAGGCATTCGAGATGATATTTTTCAGGATTGAATCCATCTTCTCTTTGTCAATCCATACATTCAGGTAACGGAAATTGCTTTCGTAGGTGAAGTTAATATGCTTCACGCTTGCGTATGGACGGAATGCGTTGAAAGTCTCCGTCAGATAGGTATTCAGTTCATATTCCGAAATATAAAGTTCTGACGAATATACGTCTGCCCGTTCAAAGTTGATCAGGTTGGTGGTCAGACGCAGTAGGGCATTTACGTTTCGCAGTGCCGTATTCATGTTGCTGATGCCATCTTTTGTCAACGCTTCCCGTTCGCGTATCTCTTCGAGCGGTGCCTTGATCAATGTCAGCGGGGTACGGATGTCATGCGCCGTGTTGATGAAGAAATGGATTTTCTCGTCCGATACTTTTCTTTGTTTTCTCAAAATAATGATGCGGAGAGTAATGATGGCAATTACTGCCAGTACGATTGCATAGACCAGCATGGCCCAGAAACTGAGCCAAATGGGTTGGGCAATACTGATTTTCATGGTACGTTCTTCGAGTACGATACGTTTATCTTCGTTAGAGACCGCACGGATATGAAGGGTATACTCTCCCGGACTCAGATTGGTGAAACGGATGATGTTTTCATTTCCGGGACGGCTCCACTGGTCGTAAAATCCTTCCAACTTCCATGAATATAGAATATTCGACGGATAATCGTAGTTGATGGAGGACACTTTCAGCGAAAAGATATTTTGGCTGTAACTGAGTTCCAGTTCTTTGGTATCATCGATATCCGTACTTAACGGGGAGTTTTCGTCACCGGGATAGACCGTTTGATAAAAAATTGTCAGATCACTGAGTACCATTTTAGAACTGTACTTCCTGGGTATCTTCATTTCCTTGTTAAACTCGATAGCACCGTCTGAGCTGCCGAATATAAAGTTACCGTTTTTACGCAATGTACCTGAGCCGGCATTGAAATGGCTGGCCATTAGTCCTTGATCTTTGGTCCAGTTATGGAACAATTTTTCTGCCGGATAATAACTGCTGAGCCCATTTTCGGTACTCATGATAATGTCATCGTCGGTATCCGAAAGAATGGTATATATGTTATTGGAAATCAGCGCGCAGTTATCTCTGTGGTAGTGGGTGAAAGTTCTCTTTTCCGGGTCGTATATCAATAATCCGGAGCCACTTGTTCCGATGTAAAGAAGCCCGTTCCGTGCTTGGTACAGAGAATAAATATACATTGATTCTACAGGAAGTTCGATACGTTGGTACTTACCGGATTCTTTCTCTAATAAGTATAGTCCTGTGGCCGTACCTATCCACATCTGCTTACTGTCTTTTTCTATGATGGAAGTTATCGAGTTCAGCTTGGGGTATAGGCGAAGAGTCTTTTTATGAAAATCAATGCGTTTCAGGTTGTAGTAACCTCCCGACCAGATGTCTCCATCGGCTGTTTTTATGATCGAACGGATGTACTTATCCGGCCGGATGTTGACTCCATACAGTGAAGATGGAGTGATATACTCGACAGATAAGGTCCGTTTGTTTATTTGATAGATGCCCGAACTATATCCGGCAGCCCAGATAATTCCCGGCTCTATCTCGCATAGTGTAACGAATATGTGATTCTTGTTGCCTCCATTCTTTTCAAAAGAACTCATGAACGAATGCCATACTCCGGTTTCGGAATTGTAATAACTGATTCCGTTATTGGTGGCATACCACAAATCTCTTTCACTGTCCTCAATAATAGAATTTACCTGGTCGTTAATAAGTGATTGTTTGTTACCGATAGAATGTTTTATCCAGTTATAGCTTGAATGGCGGTTATTGCGTACCGTGATACCGATTGGATAATTGGCGAGCCAGATACGTTGTTCATCGTCTACGTAAAAGTCAGAGATGTTGTTACCGTTCATTTCATTGTACTGGTTGTAATCGGCAACTATATAAGGAGTAGTCAGATAAGAGTTTATGTTTATCTTATACACTCCAGCACCGTCTGTAGCGACAAGCAGTTCTTTATTATTCAACGGCTTTATCCGCGTGATGCTGACGTCGGTCAGGCTCATATGGGGCTGAGTGCTTTGTTTGGTATTCATGTCATAGACATAAATACCGCGTTCAAACGTCCCGATGAATAGTTTACGTGAGGGACGGTGGAAATAAAGTTCATTGATTTGTATTGGAAGATTATCCAGTTTGTCGCAAGGAAGCAAATGTAGCCCTTGATTCTTCAACTCCGCATGATGGATACCTTGTTCCGTACCGATAAAGAAGTGAGTATCGTCTATCTGTTCGATATCAGTGATGTCTTCTCCGATTTCGTTCTTGATCTGGAGGGTCTGTAGTGTATGGGTATTGTATAAATAGAGAGTCTCCTCGTTACACAGCCAGATGTTGTTATTCCGATCGATGAAGCTGTAACTGATGGGAGCGGGGCGGTCTTTGATTTTCTCTTCTGGTAGTTTGTAGACCAGCGTGAACTGATCTCGTAACGGGTCGTAACGAAACACTTTTCCTTTCTTTCCTATTTCCCACAAGGTGCTCTCGTGGTCCAGATATAGCCAATTCAAGTTAAGCAGTGAATTGAGTTCTTCACCGTCATCCATTAATTTATATCGTTTGAACTCTTTGCCATCATATCTGTCCACACCTTCGTGGGTCAGAAACCACATATAACCCTTTTTATCTTTTTGGATGTAATATACCCTCCGGTTGCTTAACCCATCCTCTACACCGATATATTTGTAAGTTTGTGCAGAGACCATAAGAGGCAATAAGAGCAGAAGAAAAAGAATTTTTTTCATACAAGCTGGAATCCTTTAATGATTTTTCTTTCGGGGGGCGAATGATTTTACAAAATTAATAAAAAGAGTGGAGAAGTGCAAACTTTAGGAAAGGATTTGTTACGGTTGACGAATGACAAAAAAGGGCGAACCTATCTGTAGGTCCGCCCTTTATCATCATTATTTATCTTATTATTTTTTCTTTTCTTCTACCCACTTACGTGCATTAACGAAGGCTTCGATCCAAGGAGTTACCTGGTCGTTGTGTACACGGTCGGCAGGATAACAGGCATTTTGCCACGGGAAGATAGCACGTTCCAGGTGAGGCATCATGGCCAGATGGCGTCCGTCTGCACTGGCCAGAGCGGCTATTGAATAATCCGATCCGTTCGGATTGCCCGGGTATTCGTCATAAGAGTATTTAGCAACTACGTTGTATTGGTCTTCATCGTATGGCAGAGAGAATTTTCCTTCTCCGTGCGCTACCCAAATACCCAGTTTGCTGCCACTCAGTGAACCGAACATGACACTACGGTTAGTCGGGATGGTGACACCGACGAAAGTCGATTCGAACTTATGTGATTCGTTGTGCAACATCTTTCCTTTCTTCTCGTGTTCCGGATTTACCAATCCCAGTTCCATCATCAACTGACAACCGTTACAGATACCTAATGACAGGGTGTCTTCGCGGGCATAGAATTTATCAAGAGCCTCTTTTGCTTTCGGGTTGAACAGGAATCCTCCGGCCCATCCTTTGGCAGAACCCAACACGTCCGAGTTGGAGAAACCGCCGCAATAAACAATCATATTTACATCTTCCAGTGTCTCACGTCCGCTGATAAGGTCGGTCATGGTCACGTCTTTTACATCGAAACCTGCCAAATAGAGTGAGTAAGCCATTTCGCGCTCACCGTTGGTTCCTTTCTCGCGGATGATGGCGGCACGTATACCGCTCGGTGTGCGACGTTCGGGAGTGATGCCATACTGTGAAAGTTTTCCTTTGAATCCCGGCATGAACGCAAATTCGAGCGGTTGCATCTTGTAGTTCTCAAAACGCTTCTTAGCACATCCGTTCATTGACTGTTTACGGTCGAGCAGGTAAGAAGAAGAATACCATACATCACGCATATAGTCAATGCCGAACTGATAAGTAGCACCCTCTTTGTTTACCAAGATATGGCGTTCGTCTGTCGGTTTACCCAATTTAATGAAACCGACACCTGCATCTTCAAGGATTTTCTTCACTTCGTCCTTATGCTTGTCGCTGATCTGAATAACGATACCCGGATTTTCGGCGAACAGAATCTTCACGATATCTGTCTCTTTCATTTTATCAAGGCTGATTTCCAGACCGCCTTCTACGTTGGCAAAGCACATTTCGAGCAGAGTCGTGATCAGACCACCAGCTGAGATGTCGTGTCCGGCAAGGATCAGTCCTTTATTTACCAACTCTTGTACTGCCAGAAAAGCATCACGGAAGTATTCGGCATCCTGTACACAAGGTACTTCGCTACCGACTTTACCTAATGACTGTGCGAAAGCCGAACCACCCAGTTTGAGGTTGTCGAAACTGAAGTCGATATGGTAAAGTGTGGTTTTTGCATCGTTGACGAGTACCGGAGAGACCACTTTCTTTACGTCCGAGACTTCACCGCCTGCTGATACGATAACTGTTCCGGGAGAAACAACTTTTTCTCCGTTCGGATATTTCTGGGTCATGGACAAAGAGTCCTTTCCGGTAGGTACATTGATCTGAAGTGCACAGCAGAAGTCACTTAAGGCTTTTACAGCTGTGTAGAGGCGTGCGTCTTCTCCTTCCTGTGAGCGGCATGGCCACATCCAGTTGGCGGAGAGTGATACACTGTCCAAACCTTCGGCCAGCGGAGCCCATACCAAATTGGTCAGTGCTTCGGATACAGAAAGAATAGAACCTGCCGCCGGATCGGCCAATGCAGCCTGAGGGGCATGTCCGATAGAAGTAGCGATACCTTTTTCGCCACGATAATCCAATGCTACTACTCCACAATCGCTCAATGGCAATTGAATCTCGCCCTGACATTGCTGACGGGCTACTTTACCGGTAACGGAACGGTCTACTTTATTGGTCAGCCAGTCTTTACAAGCTACTGCTTCCAATTGCAACACCTGAGTCAGGTATTCGTGAAGTTTAGATGTTTCATATTCCGGCATTGTATAGTGACGTTCTACGGTTTTGTCTATCATGTAGGTCTTGGGAGAAGAACCGAACATCTGGTCCACAGCCAAATCGAACGGACGCACACCGTCCGCTTGCTGGAACGCAAAACGATGGTCGCCGGTTGTTTCGCCTACTACATACATCGGGGCGCGTTCACGTTCGGCAATTTGGCGTACGTGTTCAATGGCTTCCTCTTTAATAAGGAGTCCCATGCGCTCCTGACTTTCGTTTGCTATAATTTCTTTAGCCGACAGCGTTTTGTCGCCGATAGGCAATTTGCTCATATCGATCAGGCCGCCACATTCTTCTACCAACTCAGACAGGCAGTTGACGTGTCCGGCCGAACCGTGGTCATGAATCGATACCACCGGATTTTCATCCTCTTCGCAAAGAGCACGAACCACGTTGTTGGCACGTTTCTGCATTTCTGCATTGGCACGTTGTACGGCATTCAGCTCGATTCCGCTGCTGTAGCGACCTGTATCAACCGATGAAACAGAACCACCGCCCAATCCGATGCGGTAATTGTCGCCACCGATGACCACTACTTTGTTGCCGGCTTCCGGCTGTCCTTTTAAACAGTCGCGTTGTGTGCCGTAACCTACACCACCGGCAAGCATGATCACTTTGTCGTAGGCATAAGTTTCGTTGTTTTCTGTATGTTCAAAAGTTAGTACCGAACCACAGATCAGCGGTTGGCCAAACTTGTTGCCGAAGTCACTTGCTCCGTTGGATGCCTTGATCAGGATCTGTTCCGGAGTCTGATACAACCATTTGCGTACCGGCAAGATGTCTTCCCATTCGCGTCCTTCTTCGGTGCGCGGGTAAGAAGTCATGTAAACAGCAGTTCCGGCAATGGGCCATGAACCTTTACCTCCTCCCATACGGTCGCGGATTTCACCACCGGTACCGGTAGATGCGCCGTTGAAAGGTTCTACGGTAGTAGGGAAGTTGTGAGTTTCCGCTTTTAGTGAAATAACACTCTTGATGTCCTTTATCCGGAAGAAGTCGGGCTTAGAGTGATCTGCCGGAGCGAATTGTTCGACTACCGGACCTTCGGCAAAAGCCACATTATCTTTATAGGCCGAGATAATTTTATTGGGGTTCTCCTGGGTCGTCCTTTTGATCATCTGAAAGAGAGAAGATTCCTGTTCTACGCCATCAATGATAAACGTTCCGCCAAAGATTTTGTGACGGCAATGCTCCGAGTTAATTTGTGCGAATCCGAATACTTCAGAATCAGTCAGGCGACGTCCTAAATCAGATTCTACCTTTTTCAGGTAGTCCATTTCTTCTTTTGACAGGGCAAGGCCTTCTTTTTCATTGTAGGCTTCCAGATCGTCGATATAAATAATAGCTTCCGGCTGGCGGTTGGTAGTGAATACATTTTGGTTAAGACCTTTGTACATGCGTTGCAGCATGGGATCATGGTCTGCATTTTCATCTTTTACGGGGAAATATTCCTCGATGCGGCTGATGCCGTCGAGTCCCATGTTCTGGGTTATTTCTACTGCGTTGGTACTCCATGGAGTAATCATCTCACGTCGTGGCCCGACGAAACAGCCTTGCAGGTTTTCTTCACTTTCCGGCATGGCTTCACCAAAAAGCCAGCAGAGTTTGTTGTTGTCGTTCGCGTTAAGTTCGTGGTTGCTCTCTACGGCAATCACGCTCTTGGAAGGGGTTCTGAAAAAAAGAATCATGTGTGTATATACGATTTTGTTTTCTTTGCGTGCAAAGATAAGCAAATTCGTTGGTGGTGAGAAGGAAATACTATAAAAAAACTTCAGCCTACCACGGGTCAAGGGGGGAATGACCGGGTAGGCTGAAAAACAAATCAAACAAATACCTATGTGAAAACAGGAAATAGTCTGTCTGATAGCTTATCCTATTACTTTCGATGTATCATAATATTTGAACCAGTTTTCATTGAAGTCCGGACTGCTTGGATCCGAATGGTTCGGTTCGGTGATCCAACTCCTGAACTTGCTGTAGACCTGCATGATGTCTATCTTCTCGATGGGATGCGGGATGGCGACAGGAATTTTTATACCCCACACAAAGTTGTCAGTACTGCAATATTTAATATCGGTACGCATATTGCCGCCTGCCTCGCCGGCGTATGAATTGCTGTAATAAGCTGTCGGTTCGTAGCCTCTCAAGTGGATTTCGCGTCCTCCGTTTTTCTCTTTTTGCAGGAAGAAGTTCTGATTTTCTGATGTGGCTGCTGCCCACAGTGCCTGAGTCTTTTCTAAATTTTTGAAGCAATTTATCTTTAATCTGTATTTGATGGTCACCAGATCGTTGTTCGCTATTGCGTGGTCAGGTTCGGTATTATAGAATGTTCCGCCATTGTTCCGCTTTCTTAATTGTTCTGTTCCTGTAAAGATAAAGATGGCGGGCGCATCTTCTCCGGGATTCTGAAGCTCCATTTTAACCAGGTCGTTTCCTTCTATTTCAATCACGTCATCAATGTATCGGGCATGTGTTTTATCCAGTTGCAGTCCTAAACGGTAGGGCAGATACCCGCCCATCGCACGGAAAGTGATCTTGATTTCAAGTCCGTCTTGTTCGTAATCTTCCTTGCTTCCGCCGTGTCCGTCGAAGAAGGTTGCTTGTGTGCGATATCCGATAACGAAGTCGTTAAAGTCATAATCTCCTGTTGCCGGCCAATTATCTTCCATCATAAGAGTAGCTTCTCCCCCTTTGACGGGATACCATTGGTAGCTATATGCGCCTTCTCCTCCGTTTGTATCGAAGCCACTCACGTTTTCCGGCAGTTTAATCGACAGTTCCGCACGTGTAGAAGCTCTGTTGATCGGAACGCTTATCACTTCTTTCCCTTTGCCGGCAGGATACTGTACATATAATGCCCGGTTTGCTTTCGCTACATCCAGTTCGATACTTTTAGAGATATCGGATACGGGTGTTTCTGCCAGCAAACTTTCGTCAGTACATGCTGCGTCGGTATAAATCGCTACCCGGGTTGCCACAGGAGAGTGGATCGAGAGATTGACACTTCGTGTAGTAGTCCAGTCCGCATCATCCGGAATGATCAGATCTGTTGTTTTCTCCGGTTCTTTGGGCTGTGAGAGGTCTTTGTCATCGTCAACACACGCGGTTAAAAGAAGCGTGATTCCCAGTAGGGTGTACATCATCCAATGCGTAGCTTTCATTCTTTTCGTGTTTAGAATTAGTCATTCATTCTGTTTGTGACAGCAAATATACGATAAAAGTTGTATATTATACCCTTTTTTGTATTATATTTTATATAAAATATTGATTGTCTATATTGGAATGTGGATAAAATGAACAACTTTTTCTCCTTTGATTGGATGGAACAGAGCCTTCCTATACAACAAACAGAGGCTCAATTCACCCGGAATTGAGCCTCTGTTTGTATAGAATGAAGCTTCTGTTTATTCGCTGATGACCTTGCGGTATTCCGCTACTGCCATTTTTTCCGCCAGATAAGCGTTGATCAGGCTGGTGTGTGCCTGTGTCCACGAAAGCTGCGCCGACAGTACATCGACCATACTTGCCTTTCCTTCATTATAAGAGAAGGTGATCAGGTCCAGGTTTTCCTCAGCCAGTTCTTTGTTTTCCTCAGCTGTCTTTACCTGCTCTTCCGTCTCTTTGAGCTTGGTCAGTGCGGCTGCCAGTTCCTGGTTGATCTGGTCTACTACGTAACTTTGCTGTAGTTTTTGGATACCTGTGTAAGCCTTCTGCTGCCGGTTGGTCTTGAATCTTGCTCCCCAGCGCAATACGGGGATATTTACGCTCATTCCCACAATGGGAGTAAACTTCACGTCATATCCCATATTGGGAGAGGCTGTTGCCCATCCGCCGGTGACGTACATGCTTACTTGCGGATTGTATTGGCTCAAGGCTGCTTTTCGTTGGGCTTCGCTCTTCTGTATGTTGACTTCTGTGCTGGCGAAATCGGCCCGGCGTTGCAGCACATCATCCAATGGAAGCAAGGTGACAGGCGGGCATACGACACCGATGGCGCAAAGGCTGTCTACAGGTGCGTTAGGCTCTTCTCCCATCAGGATATTAAGCTTTTGCAAAGCCAGCGTATAGTTCTGGCGTGCATTGATGTATTGAAGTTCGGCCTCTTTGCGGCGTGTCGAAATCATCAACAGGTCTGTGCGGCTGATAGCGCCGTCTTTGAAGCGATCCTGGATGATTTCATATTGTTTTTCAACGATCTCCTGATATTGGGCCGAAGCGTTGAGCATGGCACGGGCCGAAGAAGCATTCCAATAGAAGGCATCGCTCTGGTAGTGGATTTGGTCACGTGTCAGTTCTTCGCTCAGCTGGTCGAGTTTTTCGTCGGCTTTGGCTATGCGGTTCTGGGCCTGCAGGGCACCTCCGGTATAGAGTGGTTGCGACACGACGAATATGCCTTGGTACGTGTGATTACGATATTGTCCGGCCGGTCCGTCCCATGAATCCATCTCTTTCAGGTTCAGTGTTCCTTCGGCAGAGATATCCACTTTGGGCAGAAATCCCGTAAAGGCTATTTTCCGTGCGTCCGTGCTTGCCATCGATTTCAGATGTTGCTGTTTCAGCACCTGGCTATAGGCTTCCACACGTTCACGGTATGTCTCACGGCTCAGATGCGGGACTTGTGCCTGCACTTGCGCACAGAGTCCCAATGCAAACAGAAGTATAAGTTTATTCTTCATCATATACTTTTAGATTTTTAATTCGTTTCTTTATCCCTTAATCCTGTGAATGGCGCAATAGGCTACCGGAAGCACGAACAGGGTCAGTGCCGAAGCTACGAGCAGTCCGCCCATGATGGTAGCCGCCATTCCGCCGAACATGGCGTCGAACAGCAACGGAAGCATACCCAGGATTGTTGTACCCGAAGCCATGGCTACCGGCACGATACGGCTGATCGTTGCTTTGATCACCGCTTTGCGCGGATCGAGTCCCGATTGATTTTCGATGTCGATCTGGTCTACCAGTACAATGGCGTTTTTGATATTCATACCGATCAGTCCCAACAAGCCGAGAATGGCGAAGAAATCGAACGATTTGCCCAACAGCAGTAATCCCAATACGATGCCGATGAATATCAGCGGAAGCATCAGCAGGATGACTGTCGGCTTGCGATACGTCTTGAACAACAGCAGCAGGGTGGTAAACATCAGGAAGAAGGTCAGCGGCAGATTCTTTGCCAAAGCTTCGTTCGATTCCACCTGACTCTCCTGTTCACCAAAGTATTTCAAGGTGTAGCCTTCCGGAATCTTGATTTCCTTCTGTACCTGAGACCATATCTGGTTGAAAGCTGCGATGGCGTTCACTCCCCGTCGCGGGTCACATTGCGCCATCATCACCAACTGCCGGTTATAGTCTTTCACGTTTGAGAAGCGATATCGGAAATCGAATTCCGACACCACCTGTTCCAGACTGGTGGTCTCGGGACCATTGCCGAATACGGGCAGTGTACGCAGGTCGTTAATGCGGAAGGAATCTGCCACGCTATTGCCTTTCAATAAGATAGGCAGTACCTGGTCTCCCTGGCGGAATTCACCCAATGTCATACCGTTCGTCCCGATCTGGATGCTTTGTGCCATGCCTTGACGGGATACTCCCAACGGCTGTGCCCGTTCCGGACTGTAAATTGGTTTCCAGATAGGAATTTTGTTTCCCCAGGAGTTACGTATATTAATAAGGTCGGGATTCCGGTGCATGATTTCCAATGCCTGGTTGGTCAGTGCTACCAACGTATCCACATTGGGACCGATGAAGCCGATTTCGATGGCCGCGTCCACAGCCGGTGACAGCTTGAACAGGCTGGTACGGGTGATGGCATTCGGGAAGTTGGCCTTCATGTATACATCGAACTTCTCTTCATATTCCTTGGTATACTTGCTGTCGTTCAGTTCTACCAGTACGTTGGCAAAATTCGGTTTCGGACCAACTGAGGTCGATGCCAGATAGTAACGCAACGGAGTGCTTCCGAAGGTGATCGATACTTTCTTCACTTCCGGCAGTTTCAGCAAGTGAGCTTCTACTTTTTTCATTTCCCGGGCCACATCGTTTACTCCATATCCGTCCGGATAGAACACGTCGGCACGGAAGTAAGGCTTGTCCAGAGACGGGAAGAAGTTTTGCGGCATCATTCCCATTACTACCAGAGAGACGACAAAGAGTACGATCATCGACCCCAGCGTCACGATTTTCCGCCGAATCAAAACGCTCAGTATTTTTTCGAACTTGTGATAGAACGGTTTGTCATACGGATCTTTGCCGGCATTCTTTGCTTTGGATTTGAGGATGAAGTTTCCGAATACGGTGGTCTGCGTCAGTGCCAGTACCCAACTTAACCCCAGCGAAATGGCCAGTACGACAAAGAGCGGCTTCACGATCTCGGCTACCGACGAAGGTGCCAGATAGAGCGGCAGGAACGAACAGATGGCAATGAATGTGGCGCCCAGCAGTCCCCATTGCGGGCCGGTGGCTCCGTCAATCAATGCTTTCCGGCGGTCCACACCGCGGGCGATGGCTATTTGGGCGTTGTCCGTCACCACGATGGCATTGTCCACCAGCATACCCATGGCAATGATAAATCCCGCAAGTGACGTTCGGTTGAGTCCTACCCCCATGAATGACATGATAAGCAGTGTGCCTCCGATGGAGAAAACCAGCGAAGTGCCGATCAATACTCCGGCGCGCATTCCCATCACCAGCATGATGATGACAATAACGATCAGTATGGATTCTATCAGGTTGATGATAAATCCGTTATTGGCCTCTTTGGCTATGACGTTTTCGAGATAAAGACTCTCCAGATTCAGTCCTACGGGCATCAGGGGGAGGAGTTCGGCCAGTTTCTTGTCTACCATTTCTCCCGTCAGTACCACGTCTCGTTGCGGGTCGGTCGATACACCGATACCGATGGCGCGTTTACCGTTGACACGCATGATGGTGCCCGGCGGGTCCATGTATCCTTTCTCTATCACAGCGATGTCTCCCAGTTTTACCTGTCCGGCCCGGGTGGTGATGACCTGGTTCCGGATGTCGTCCACTGTGGTGTACATGCCGTTGGCCACCACGCGTAGCTGTTGCTCGCCGGCTGTAATCTCTCCGGTGTTGATAATTTGGTTTTGCGATTGCAACAGGCCGGCCAGTTGTTTGGGATCGATGCCCATACCCGCCAGCTTGTTCACGGAGATGGAGATGTTTACCACTTCGGTCTGTGTGCCGAAGAGTGCTACTTTCATTACTCCGTCGGCAGTGACTACCTGTGTCTTGATGCGTTCGGCCCAATTTCTCATCTCTTCATAACTGAATCCGTCGTCGGCCGTCAGTCCGTAATAAATACCGAACACATCGCCGAAGTCGTCCGAAACCGTCGGTACCGAAGAGCCGCTGGGTAACTGTGGCTGTATGTTAAGTACCTTGCGTCGCAGTTCATCCCATTTCTGAGGGATGGAAGAGGCGGGTAGCGAAGGGAGCAGTTCGAATGTGATTTTGGAAATGCCATACATGGATTCGGACTTGATTTTGTATACTCCGCTCATGCTTTGTATCTCGCGGGAGATGGGTTCGGTGATCAGCCGTTCCACTTCGGCAGGCTCGGCACCGGGATAGCGCGTCATGATGACGGCCGATTTGATGACAAAAGGAGCGTCTTCCTTCTTTCCCAGTTTGCCGAAAGAGAAGACTCCTCCGATCAGCAATACAGCCAGAAAGAAGTAGATTACTTTGGTATTGTCTAATGAATATTTGGCTAGATTCATGATTGTATATGGTTTTGAGTGCACCACAGATTACACGGATTTTCACAGATTAATGATTTATATTATTGATAATAAGATTAAAAAATCTGTGTTAATCCGTGTAATCTGTGGTGAAATTAATTATTGCGTTGAACGGGCACTCTTATTTCAGTTCCTTTACCGTTTCACCTTCTACCAGTTGTGTCACACCGGCTGTCACCACAGTCTCGCCTGCTTTCAATCCTTTTGAAATGAAAGCCTGTGCATCTCCCATAGGAGAGTAAACGGTTACTTCACGACGGTTCACTTGGTTTCCGTTCAATACCCATACGTAGGTTTTGTTACCTTCGCTTTCACCGAATATCGCGCTCAGCGGCACCACTGTCATGCTCTCTTCCAGGAACGGGCCTACATCGGCAGAGAAGCGGATGCTGCACGTAAAGCCCGGTTTTACTTCGTACAGGGCATGGTCGAAAGCCGGATCGTCGATCGTGATGGTCACCGGGATACCGGTACCGTCTGTCGATATGTCGAGATACTCCTCCAGTTTGGCGTTGAAGATGTGTCCGCGGTAGGTGTCGAATTCTACGCGGAAACGTTGGTCTTTGGAGCGGAGCAGGTAAAGGTAAGCGTCGGGGATAGTGAATTTGATGCGTAGTTTTTTGGTGTTCACCAGCTGTACAATGCCTTCTCCCGAGTTCACGCGTTGGTAATTTTCTACTAACCGCTTCTCGATCGAGCCGTCAAAAGGAGCCGTCAGTCTGGTGTCCCGCATATTATTGCTTGAAAGTTCGTAGGCCGACTTTTTTTGTTGGAAGGTCGATACGCTGATTTCATATTCCTGTACCGAGATGGCTTGCCGTGCCAACAATCGTTTGTTACGCTCCACTTGTGCGGCGGCGGTTTCGTAAGCCGATTTGTCTGCCGCGTATTGCAAAGCCAGATCACGCGGGTCGATAGCGGCAATCAGTTGTCCTTTTTTGACCCTTTGGCCTTCTACGACTGGCAGGTTAATGATCTGTCCGCTCACGCGGAAGGCCAGTTTCACATAGTCCACAGCCTCTACAATGCCCGAGAAGTCTTTTCTGATTTCCGACCGGGACTCTACCCTGGCCGTCTTTACGGGGCGTACTGTTGTCACACTGTCTTCTTTCTTTTGTCCGCAAGCCGTCAGTAGAATGAGGGCTGCGAGGATACATCCATAGTTTTTTTTCATATTTCCCATTGATTATACGCTAAGTGTTTTTTGTTCCTTTCACCACAGATTCACAGAGAGTTCCACAGAGTGGAAACAATAGAAAAGAAACTCTGTATGGTGTTGTGGCGAACTCCTTTAGTTCGTTTTAAAGTAATTAATAGTCTGTTTAGTCACATTTTGAGGGCGCAAAGATATAAAACTAAAAAACCAAAAACAGTTTTCCGGTTTGTATATTTCATATTATTAACGAAATATTGATTTACCGAAGAGAGCATAAGAAGGTGTAATTTTCCTTACCTGTTTGAAAATCAAAGAAGTATATCTTTTTGCCTTTATGTTCCTTTGAGTCCTGCCATAGAACTCCCTGCCTTAATTTTGTTTCGGTACAATCAAATCTTTACCCTTTTTCAGGTTATAAACAACTTCGGAGATGCGTATGTTCAATTCATATCCCTCTAAAAGAGAGATTTTTATCTCTTGTTTTCCGACTTTCATCTGTAAGGTGCAGTTGCGGAAATTTACTTTGAAAGTATAGCTGTCCCATGCTTCGGGAATGATGGGAGTGAAGTCGAGTTGTCCGTCCAGTATTTTCATTCCGGCGAATCCGCGTACAATGATTTGCCAACTTCCGGCCATACTGGTGACGTGCAGGCCTTGGTGCACCTCGTTGTTGTAGTCGTCCAGATCCAGGCGTGTGGAATGCAGGAAGAGACGGTAAGCTTCTTCCGTATCTCCTATCCATGCAGCCAGAATGGCATGCACGAAAGGCGAAAGAGAAGATTCGTGTACGGTGCGGGGTTCGTAAAACCGGAAGTTGCGACGGATGGTTTCCCGGTCGAAATGTTCATAATAGAGGAAAAGTCCCAACAGCACATCGCTTTGCTTGATGTAGCACGAGCGCAGAATCCGGTCCCATGACCAGTGTTGGTTGATCGGCCGTTCGTTGACGGGAATATCGTTTACCGTACCCAGTACTTTGTCTGGATAGCCGTCGTCTTGCACAAAGATACCGCGTTCTTTGTCTTCGGGCAGATACATTTTCTCGATGATCTCCTTCCATCGCGCCGTCTCTTCGGCATGCCGGAACTCGGTAGAGCGGCGTATCCGGTTGTACTCTTCCGGATATTCATGCGCCACCATCTCCAGGCATTCGATGGTGCTTTGCAGGCACTGCACGCAAGAGTAGTTGGTGTACCAGTTGTTGTTTACATTGTTCTCGTATTCATTGGGTCCGGTTACCCCGAGCAGCACATACTTCTGTCGAGCTTCCGAGAAAGAGACTCGCTGGCTCCAGAAACGGCTGATGGCGATCATCACTTCCAGACCGTAGTAGGCGATATATTCTTTGTTGCCTGTTACCCTCGAAAATTGCATGATGGCATACACGATGATGTTGTTGCGGTGTATCTCTTCGAATGTGATTTCCCATTCGTTGTGGCACTCTTCTCCATGGATAGTCACCATCGGATAGAGGGCGGCTCCGCCGCCGAATCCCAGTTTGCGTGCGTTTTCGATGGCTTTGGGCAGTTGGTTGTAACGATATAGCAAGAGTTTCCGTGATATTTCTCTCGGGGTCGATAACAGGAAGTAGGGCACGCAGCACAGTTCGGTGTTCCATTGTGTATTTCCGCCATACTTCTCACCGGTAAATCCTTTGGGGCTGATGTTCAGGCGCGCGTCGTCTCCCCGGTAGCTTTGGTTCAGCTGGAAGATGTTGAAACGGATGCCCTGTTGCGCTGCCGGGTCTCCCTCGATCATCACATCACTTTCCTCCCAGATTTCTTCCCATTGCTGTTTGTGCGCGCCGACCAGTGCTTCCCAACCCTGCTCTTTGGCGGCTTGCGCTTCGTCCACCGCATACTCCACCAACTCCTGACGGTCGCATTGCAGAGAGGAGAGGATGGCAACATATTTTTCCAGAGTCACCCGGTCACCTGGTTTCACATCGGCACCGGCGCTGAATCCTGTCAATTTCTCCTTTTCTATTTTGATGGGACTGATATGGGTGGGTTTGCTGTTTTTATAAAACTGGTAAGTCATGCCCAGGCAGATTTGTGAATCCTCATGCTTGGTTTGCACCCAGAGGTAGGCGTACTCGTTAGTAGCTTCGGCCCGCAGGATGTTCCACATTTTTTCGTCGAAATTAGAGTTCTCGTGCTTTACGTCGCCGTTCAGGAAGGGTACCAGGGAGATTTTACCTTCGTAGTTCACCGACGTCACACTGTACTTTATCAGACAAAGATTTTGGTTTGCCAGGCTGTTGATATGCTCTACGTGTACTTCCAGCGTGTGGCCTTTGGGTGAGGTCACCCGAAAGTCGCGGTAAGAGATTCCCTCGCGCATGTCGAGTCGTCGTCTGTATGCTTCTACATCCCAATGGGCCAGGTCCAGCTCCTCATCGATCAGTCTCAGGTAAATGCCGCTCCAGTCCGGTGCGTTGGGGACGCGCGAGAAGAAACGGGGATATCCGTTTTTCCACCATCCCACCCGGGTTCGGTCCAGGAAGGTGATGCCTGCCACGTACGAGCCTTGCAGGCTGTCACTGCTATAGGTTTCTTCAAAATTTCCCCGCTGTCCGAACCGGCCGTTTCCGAGGCTGAATATGCTTTCCGAAGCGCGCATGTTATCGGGGTGAAAACCCTCTTCTATGATGTTCCATTCGTCTACCTTGAGGAATTGTTTCATGGCTTTTTAAGATTGAGTCGGTTGTTTACGGCACCCAAGATACAAAAAAAGTCCGTGCCGACAGTGGATAACAGATAAAACTCTGCGCTCTTTTTATCTTTCGTGCTATTTTATGGTACGAATGGTGGGAGATGATTCTGGATCAGCGACAGGTAAGGGGCGATTTATTTTGTCATGAAGGTATTCTTTTATCCCTTGCCGACGGAGGTTGCGTTGGTTTGAAATCAGGTAGCCTTTGGTTTAAAAGAGAGGGTACTTTGATTTTAAACCAATACCCCCTCTCTTTTAAACTCAAAAGTCATTCGCGCTATAGCTGCTTATGGAGCACTTTTTGTCTTTCCGCAGTATACTTTTACGCTTCGTGATGCGCCATCGTCTCTTTGATGAAATATACACAAACGGCACCTGCAATCAGCAGTACGCCTGCCAGCACCAGCATGTTCACCTGATGCCCCCCGACGAGGTGGAGCAGTCCACCTCCGACAAGGGCGGCGGCGATTTGCGGTACACAGATGGTTCCGTTGAACAGTCCCAGGTAAGCCCCCATGTTTTTGCCCGAAACCGAATTGGTCAGGATAGTGAACGGCATGGCAAGCATGGCGGCCCAGGCACAGCCGATCAGCAGATAAGAGATGAACAGCAGATATTCGTTGTGGAAGAACAGGGTGGTTATGAAACCGATGCCACCCAGTACGAGGCTCAGGGCATAGGCCTGTTTGCGGGCCTTGAACAATGGTAATATCACAGCCCAGATGACTGATCCGATGGCCTGCACGGCGAACAGCACGCCTACCCAGTTGCCCGCTTCCTGATAGCCGGCACTTTGGACGTCCGTAGTGCCCCACACCGTGGCGGCAATGGCACCGTTGGTGTAGGTCCACATGTACATGAAGGCGGCCCAGCAGAAAAACTGTACCAGCCCTACCGTCCAAAACACTTTGGGAGCATGCTTCAGCAGGGAGATAAAGTCGGCTTTTTCCTTCTTTTCGTCCGCCGTGATACCATGGAACTCTTCAAACTCTTTGGGAGGCATCTCTTTCACTTTTACCGTGGTATAGATGACGCATAGAATCAGGATGGCGGCGCCGATGTAGAACGAGTAAATCACCGAGTCGGGCACCGTGCCCTTGTCCGCCGTGTTGCTGATCCCGATAAATGTGAAGATGAATGGGAAAAGATAGCCCATCAGGCTACCCGCATTGCACAGGAAACTCTGAATGGAGTAGGCCAGCCCTTTCTGTTTCTCGTTCACCATGTCACCCACCAGCATCTTGAAAGGCTGCATCGCCATATTGATAGAAGTATCGAGAAACATCAACGCTACCAGTCCGAAGATCATGGCCGTGCCGACTGCCATACCGAAACTTCCCGCATTAGGCAGTAGGCACATCACCCATACCGCCAGCAGCGAACCCGCAAAAAGGTAGGGGATGCGTCGTCCGAAACGGGTCCATGTCTTGTCGCTGGCAGCTCCGATGATCGGTTGTACAATGATTCCCGCCAGCGGAGGGAGTATCCAAAAATAGCTCAGGCTGTGCGGGTCGGCGCCCAGCGTGGCGAATATACGGCTGATGTTGGCGCTTTGAAGGGCATAGGCTATCTGCACGCCGAAAAAACCGAAGCTGATATTCCACAGCTTCCAAAAACTTAAGTCAGGCTTTACTTTCATGGTGTATTTATTAAGTAGATTTATTTCGTCGTTCCCCGTACCACTAAGTTGGTACGCACGATTTTATTACCGCTTTTTCCTTCATCGTTCCCTTCCAGTTTGTCTATCAGTAGCCTGATGGTGCTTTTGCCCACCTCTTCGCCATGTTGCTCCACCGTGGTCAGCTTCGGATCTGTGCTTTGGGCGATGGCGCCGTCGGTGAATCCGCAGATAGACACTTCGTCGGGCACTTTCCGTCCGGTCAGTTTGCACGAGTAGAGGATGCCCGAAGCTGTTTCGTCATTGATGGCGAAGAAGCCGTCCGGATGATCCGGCCTTTCGAGCAGAGCGGGTGTGATGGCGATCGCTTTTTCGCGGCTGTCACATAACTTTATCATGCTTTGGTCCACCGGAATCCGATACTTTTTCATCGCGTCCATATAACCGTTCCGCCGGTTTTTCGATATTTCGAGGTGGGGAGCGGCGCTATAAAAGAAGATGCGCTTGCAGCCCGTCTGTATCATATACTCCACGGCGGCAAACGAACCGGCATAATCGTCTACCACCACCCGTTCGGTGTTGATACCGGTACAGATGCGATCGTAGAAAACGATAGGAATATTGTTGTCCAGCAATTCCTGGTAATGGTCATATCGGGATGTGTCTTTGGCGAGCGAAGTGATGACTCCGCAAACCCGTGCGGCGAGGAAGGAGTGAACGATTTTTACCTCTCGCTCGTACTCCTCGTTGCTTTGCGCCACCAGGATGTTGTAGCCCGCTTCCGCCGCCGTTCTCTCAATGCCGCTCAGCACACACGAAAAGAAGTGGTGAACTAACTGGGGGATGATGACCCCGATGGTGTTCGAACGGCTGGTGCGCAGGTTCAGTGCCAGTACGTTGGGCTTATAATTATGTTCGCGCGCGTACTTATGTATAGCATCCCTCGTCTCCTGGCTGATGTCCGGATTGTCCTTCAGTGCTCTCGATACGGTGGAGGGCGATACCCCCAGTTCGCGGGCAATGTCTTTGATGGTGATTTGCGGTTTACTCATGGTACATATTGGTTTTCAGCCAAAGGTAAATGAATTTATATAAAGACAAAACCAATGTATATATGGATTTGTTTAATATGTCACAAAAATAGTGTAAAGGAGACTGAAAAGTTCAGTGATAGTATGTTATAAGTCCGCTTTTATGATGCAATCGTTTGCGGAGTTGCATGCGTGGATTTGTTTGAATTTAAATAAGCGACTATTGTTTAAATAGTATTTTTGCTACGTAATCAAGAATCGGGATGAAGTCGTTCATTCTCTATCTCTTAGAAAGTATATTTAATATTTATATTGTTAACTTTAATTTTTAGATGCATGAAGCAAGTTAATCTTAGAGTCTGTCGTATGATTCTGCCCCTATTGTTTGGGCTATTCTTGTCATTGAGCGCTTATGCACAACAAGTCTCTGTCAAGGGGCATGTGAAAGATTCAACGGGTGAACCCGTAATCGGCGCGAATGTGGTTGTGAAGGATAATTCTTCTATCGGTACGATTACCGATCTGAACGGAAACTTTGTTCTGAGTGTTCCTCAAAATTCAACTCTTGTAATTTCTTTCATCGGTTATAAGCCGGTTGAAATGAAAGCCGCTCCCAGCGTGACGGTAACTCTCCATGAAGATGCGGTGATGCTTCAGGAAGCGGTGGTGATTGGTTATGGTACCGTGAAGAAAAATGACGTAACCGGTTCGGTGATGGCAATCGATGCGGATAAGATGGTAAAAGGTATGGCTACCTCGGCTTCCGACCTTTTGGTGGGTAAGGCTGCCGGTGTCAGTGTGATTACCGATGGTGGAGCCCCGGGGGCCGGAGCTACGATCCGTGTGCGTGGAGGTTCATCCATGTCGGCCAGCAACGATCCGTTGATCGTTATTGACGGAGTGCCTGTCGATAACACCGAGATCAAGGGTATGGGCAACCCGCTCTCTACTGTTCATCCCAATGACATCGAGACGTTTACGATTCTGAAAGATGCCTCTGCTACTGCTATCTACGGTTCGCGTGCTTCCAATGGTGTCATTATCATTACCACTAAGAAAGGGCAATCGGGACGCGTGAAGGTAGACTACAGTGGTACGTTCTCTATCAGTACGAAATCGAATACGGTTGATGTGATGAAGGCGGAAGACTTTCGTAATTTTGTAATCGAGAAGTTTGGCGAAAACAGCCTTCAGGCCAATGCGCTGGGTAAAACCTCTACCGACTGGCAAGATGAAATCTTCCGTACGGCTTTCAGTACCGATCATAATGTAAGTGTATCCGGAGCAGTTCCGCATATGCCTTATCGTGTGTCCGTGGCGTATACAAACGAAAACGGTATCCTGAAGACTTCGAATATGCAACGTCTGACAGGTGCCATCAACTTGAACCCCAACTTTTTCGACAAGAAGCTCAACATCCAGCTCAATGTGAAGGGGGTATACAATAAGAACCGTTTTGCCGACCGTGCAGCTATCGGTCTGGCTACCCAGTATGATCCCACACAGCCTGTCTATATGGAAGGCAATCCTTATGGAAACGGATACTTTATGTATATGAAGCAGGAGGGAGACAAGGCTTCTCCGATTGATATCGGCCTGGCCAATCCGGTTGCCATGCTTGAAGAGAAAGATGATAAATCGACTGTTTACCGCAGCATCGGCAATGCGCAGATCGATTATAAATTCCACTTCCTGCCTGAACTTCGCGCTAACCTGAACTTAGGTTATGATGTATCTAAAAGTAAAGGTGACGTGATTATAGCCGATAATTCACCTTTGACTTACTGTACGGGTAATTTCAAAAACGGCTTTGGTGAAAACAGCCATTATACTCAGCTGAAACGCAACACTTTGCTTGATTTCTACCTCAACTATGCCAATACGTTCGGAGTTAATTACATTGATGTCATGGCAGGTTACTCCTGGCAGCATTTCTATAATTCGACTACCAACTCCTATCCTTACTCGGCTGCCTATGCAGAGAAGACGGGAGAAGAATTCTATAAAAAAGGAGATGACTATGCGAGCGAAAGCTATCTGGTTTCTTTCTTCGGACGTCTCAACTATACTTTGTTGAACCGTTATCTGGTGACATTTACCCTGCGTAACGACGGCTCCTCACGTTTCAGTCCGGACAATCGTTGGGGCCTGTTCCCATCGGTAGCACTGGCATGGAAGCTGAACGAAGAGTCATTCCTGAAGAATGTGAACGCTATTTCGGATCTGAAATTACGTTTGGGATATGGTGTGACCGGACAGCAGAATCTGGGCAATGGAGACTATCCTTATATGGCCCGATACATGTATTCCAAGGCAGGTGCCAACTATTATTTTGGTGATACCGAATACTCACTGATTGCTCCGCAACCTTATGACCAGAACCTGAAGTGGGAAGAAACCACAACCTGGAACGTAGGTATCGATTACGGTTTCCTGAATGGACGCATCACGGGTACAATCGACTATTACTTCCGTAAAACGAAGGACTTGCTGAACACCGTTACGGCTCCTGCCGGAACTAACTTCAGCAATCAGTTGCTGACTAATGTAGGTACATTGGAGAACAAGGGTTTTGAGTTCAGCATCAATGCCCATGCTGTTTCAACACAGGACTGGAACTGGAATATCGGCTATAACATCTCTTATAATAAGAATAAGATCACCAAGATGACTTTCAACGACGACCCGAACTATGCCGGTGTCATCCATGGCGGCATCGATGGCGGTACAGGATACAATGCCCTGATCCATCGGGTAGGTGAGGCGTTCAATTCCTTCTATGTGTTCGAGCAGATTTATGGTCCTGACGGTAAACCTATCGAAGGTGCTTATGTAGATCAGAATGGAGATAACCAGATTAACGACGCCGACTTGATCTGCTTCAAAAAAGCTGCTCCCGATGTGTTCATGGGACTGACCTCACAACTTTCTTATAAGAACTGGGATTTTTCATTTGCTTTGCGCGGCAGCTTCGGTAACTATGTTTACAATAATGTGCAGTCCAACCGTGAGGCATACGAAGGCGCCAATATGTATGACCAGACCGGATTCCTGAAAAATCGTCTGACCTCTGCCCGCAGCACTGATTTCAAGAACGCTCAATACCGTTCCAGCTATTACGTTCAGAATGCTTCGTTCGTGCGCATGGACAACATCTCTTTGGGATATACGTTCAATAAACTCTTCAATGATAAGCAGAGTGCACGCGTATATGCTACGGTACAGAATCCGTTTGTCATTACTAAGTACAAGGGACTGGATCCGGAAATCAGTGGTGAAGGAATCGATAACAACATCTATCCTCGTCCCCGTGTATTCATGATCGGCCTTAATCTCAACTTTTAATCTGTAAAACATGAAAACAATAAAATTTAAATATCTTCTTCCCTGTGCATTGCTGGGAATGATGTTAGGAGTAGCGTCTTGTGTGAACGACCTCAATACGGTTCCACTGGACAAAGACGAATTGGTTTCCGACGTTGTTTTCGGGAACGAGCCCTTGGCTTATGAGCAGAGTCTTGCTAAGATTTATGCAGGTATGGCCATCGGTGGTAACAGCGGGGGTGATTCCGATCAGGATGTGGTAGGCATCGATGGCGGTAGCCAGGCTTCCTTTCTCCGTGTATTGTGGAATATGCAGGATTTGCCTTCGGACATTGCACACTGTGCATGGAATGACCCCGGTATCCCTGAGTTCAACCATATCTCCTGGGGTGCATCCAGTCCGTGGATCAAGGGTTCATACTACCGCCTGTTCTATCAAATCAATGTAGCCAACGCTTATCTGCGTGAGACTACCGAAGATAAACTGGATGCCCGCGGTTGTGACGCATCACTGAAAGCCTCGATTAAGACATGGCGTGCCGAAGCCCGTTTTCTGCGTGCATTGAGCTATGAATATGCACTCGACTTGTATCGCAATGTACCGTTTGTAGACGAAAACAGCCCGATCGGAAGTATTCCGCCGAAGCAGATCATGGCTGCCGATCTGTTCAACTGGATCGAGAAAGAACTGACTGAATGCGTAGAGGATATGTTGGAGCCCACAGTGGGATACAGCCAGGACTACGGGCATGCCAACAAAGCTGCCGCGTGGGCACTCTTGTCACGCCTGTACCTTAATGCGGAGACTTACGTTGGCCAGAACAAATATACCGAATGTATCACGTATGCTAAGAAAGTGATCGAAACGGGTTATCAGTTGGAACCTGTTTATGTAGATATGTTCAAGGCAGACAACCACTTGTCCAACGAAATGATTTTCCCGGTACGCTATGAAGGCGATCAGACGATGACTTGGGGTGGTATGACCGCCTTCCTTTGCTGGGGGGCTACGGCGACTCAGGAAGAAGTCAATGCCAAAGGAGCATGGCAGGGTGTAAGGGCAAAATCGTCACTCTACAATCTGTTCCTCAAAGAGAGTGGCAGTGATGCGGATACCCGTAAGGCAATGCTTCGTACCGATTTGACAACCAGTCTTGAAATTATTGACGAAAATACATTCCAGAATAACGGTATTCCCGTTACCAAATACTTCAATGTAAATAAGGATGGAACGCTGCCTCCTTCAAAGGAAGCTTACGTAGACTTCCCGCTTTTCCGTCTGGGTGAAATCTACCTGACGTATGCCGAAGCTGTGCTCAGAGGCGGTCAGGGTGGCGACAGAGCTACTGCTCTCCGTTATGTGAACGATCTGCGTAAGAGAGCGTACAGTGATAAGACGCTGGCTCCTATCTCTGATTCCGATTTGACATTGAACTTCATCATTGACGAGCGAGGCCGTGAATTCTTCTTTGAAGGACAACGCCGTACAGACCTGGTACGTTTCGGACTGTTTACTACTGCCGGTTACGTATGGCCTTGGAAGGGTGGTACAGCCAAAGGTAAGGCTGTTGAGAACTTCTACAACGTGTTCCCGATTCCGTCAGACGATATCGGTTCTAACACCAATCTCAAGCAGAATGAAGGATACTAAAATCGAATGACTATTAAAAACAACGAATTAAGATTATGAAAAAAATATATTTCTATACACTGTTGTTAGGACTTCTGGCCTTTACGGCTTGCGAAGATGAGAAGTCGCCCGTCATGGAGTTGCAGAAAGCCTCTGCTTTTGAGCCTTTCTCTCAAAGCGACTTTACTTTCAACGATGAAAATGCTGCGGCTGAGTTTCCCGAGATCAAGTGGACGGCAGCAGACTATGGAGTGAAGGCAGTGGTGAATTATGACGTTACACTGACGAATGATGCGAATGCGAAAACTGTCTTATTGGGTGAAACCGGAACTACCAGCCTGAAGTTTACCAATGGACAGATGAACACTATGATGGCTAAGGTGGGGGCTTATCCGGGACAGACTTATAACTTTACGATTACGCTGACTTCTAAAGCGTATGACATGACTGCTGATCCGGCTTCGAACTCGATTACTTTTAAGGCGACTCTTTTTGATCCGAATGCGGTTGACTGGAAGTTCGCTTATGTGGCCGTGGGCTATCCGGACTGGGACTATACGAATGCTTACCTGTTGGGCGATCCCGATGGTGACGGGGTATACCAGGGATATGCCAACTTCGATGCGGATGGCGTTTCGTATGCTATTATAGACGGAAGTGATCTTACCAAGATTCTGGCAAAGGATCAGACGGCTGCTAAAAAAGGATTCTACGGGATCAAAGTAGATGCCGAAGGTAAGGTGGAACAGACCGAACCCCTTGTATGGGGAGTGGTGGGAGACGCTACTTCCGGTGGTTGGGATAAGGACACACAAATGGACTATGACGCCACCACCCGCTTATGGACGGTTACTACTTCATTGCTTGACAAAGAGTTTAAATTCAGGTCGAACAATAACTGGGATTCCGATAATTACGGAGCGGTATCCGGTAAGGAGTCCGAACTTGAAGGCGAACTGGTGGCAGGGCCTAATAATTTTAAGGTGTTGAAAGCCAGTCCATACGTGATCACTATGAATCTGACAAATGCCGGTAAATATTCTTATAGCATGGTAGAAACTACCATTGAATTGTCGAGTGCGGAAATGGCATTACCGGGGAGCTATCAGGGATGGGACGCTACTAAAGATGATTGTTACAAAGTGCAATCTGCTGCCCGCGACTTTATCTATACCGGAACATTTTATTTTGATGCCGATACCAAATTTAAATTCTGGGATGCCGGGGTATGGATCGGTATGATGGGCCCTATCAGTTGGGATGAAGCTAAGAACATAGGGACATTTGTTCTGATGCCCAGCGACGGCGATAATATCAAGATTGAAACAGCCGGATACTATCGGGTAGGTGCCGATATGAAGAAGCTGACAGCCTCGTTGACCAAGACCGGTTGGGAGATAATTGGTGATGCCACACCCGGTGGATGGGACAAAGGAACTGTGATGAATTATGATCCGGCAACTAAACTCTGGTCGGTGGACGTCACTCTGGTAGCCGGTGAGATGAAATTCAGATGGGACGGTGCTTGGACTGTCAATCTGGGTGGCAGCCTGGGGGCATTGACTCAGGATGGTGCTAATATGAAAGTGACAGCCGGAGCCTATACCATTGTATTGAATCCGGATGCTAAAACGGCGACCATGACTAAAAAATAATCCTGTATTTCTCTATCTGGAAGAGAAATGCCAGGAAGATACTTCGGATGTCAACCTGCATAAGGTTGGCATCCTTTTTTATATACAATAATACCTTTTAATCTATGAAATATTTAACTTTTCCGTTTCTGTTCCTCCTGCTTCCGCTGATTGGTTTCGGTTGCTCGTCGGAAGAGAAAGAAACCGATTCTCTGATTCTTTCTTCTGATAGTGAGATTTTTTTTGAGCAAGGCATTGATTTTGCCGCTACTTCGGGAACCCGGAATCTATCGTTCTCGTCAGGACGTCCATGGCGGATCTCGCTGACCACCGATACGGATACACGCAGAGCGGCAGACTGGTGTACGGTGTCTCCATTTTCGGGAACAGCGGGCGATGCTTCTGTGACTATCAGTATACAGGAAAATGCTGATTATGACAGCCGTAGCGTCAAGCTGACCCTGGTGGCGGGAGGAATTGAAAAAAGTTTTACCGTTTCACAAAAGCAGAAAGATGCACTGACACTGACAGCTTCCCGTTTCGAAGTGGGCAAGGAAGGAGGAACTGTGCAGGTGGAAGTAAAAGCCAATATAACATTTGAGGTCGAAATTCCGGAAGTGGATCGTAGTTGGATTTCGCAGGCCAATACCCGCGGACTGGTGGTTACCAACTTGGCTTTTACGGTGGCTCCCAATGAGGGAGTGGCCGGGCGTGAAGGAGAGATTGTCATCAGGAGCGGCAGCCTTTCGGAAAAAATCCGGATCACGCAGGAGGGAAGATGTGACGACGGACTGAGTTTCCGACCTGAGACTCCGGATGCTGACAGGCAATTGACGCTATATTTTAAAGCGACGAAAACTTCCCCGCTCTATGGTTATGCGGGTGATGTGTATGTACATACGGGAGTGGTGTCAGAAGGGACCTGGATGTATGTGCCTGCGGAGTGGAATACTAATGTGGATAAATGTAAAATGGTCCGGGTGGCAGATAATATCTGGAGTATTACGCTGGCACCTTCGATCCGTCAATGGTTTGGTTCGAACGAAACACCGGTTCGGCAATTGGGTGTCGTGATTCGCAGTGCCGACGGGAGCAAGAAAGGAATGGACGGAGACTCGTTTGTCTCTGTTACCGATCATCTGTATAAACCCTTTGAACCCGCGGCTGTCAGATATGCTTCTATGCCTGGCGGTCTGCAGGAAGGAATCAATCTGATAGACGCATCCACAGTCACGTTGGTGCTGTATGATAAAGACAAGAAAGGGGGACATAAGGATTTTGCCCATGTCGTGGGTGATTTTAATGACTGGAAGTTGAGTAATGAAAGCAACAGCCAAATGAACCGAGATGATGCTGCGGGCTGCTGGTGGATTACACTGACCGGACTTCAGCCTACCCGTGAATATGCTTTTCAGTATTATGTCGGTACAAGGGCCGGGGAGATTCTTCGTCTGGCTGATGCTTATAGCCGTAAGATACTCGATCCGGATAACGATAAATACATTCCCTCTTCTACCTACCCCGATGCGAAGGAGTATCCCAAGGGTGCTGTCGGCATTGCCTCTGTATTCAAAATACAAAGGGATTCTTATGAATGGAAGGTTAAAAACTTCCGGATACTCGATAAAAATAATCTGATGATCTATGAACTGCTGTTGCGTGATTTCACTGCCACAGGCGATCTGAACGGTGCTATGGAGAAGATAGGCTATCTGAAAAGTTTAGGTTTCAATGCCGTTGAGTTGATGCCGGTGCAGGAGTTCGATGGCAATGACAGCTGGGGATACAATCCTTGTTTCTATTTTGCTTTGGACAAGGCTTACGGTACCGATCATATGTATAAGGCTTTTATCGATAAATGCCACGAAGCGGGTATGGCTGTTCTTTTTGATGTTGTCTACAACCATGCCAGTGGTTCGCATCCTTTTGCCCGTTTGTATTGGGATACCAAAAATAACCGTACGGCAGCCGATAACCCTTGGTTTAATGTGAAAGAACCTCATCCCTACGGTGTCTTTCATGATTTCAATCATGACTCGCCTTTGGTACGTGCATTTGTGAAACGGAACCTGAAGTTCCTGCTGGAGGAATATCGCATCGATGGCTTTCGTTTCGACATGACAAAGGGCTTTACACAAAACAGCAGTACGGAGGCCACTGCCGGAAGTTATGACGCTTCGCGTATTGCCATCCTGAAAGATTATAACGAGACAGTTCGTGAGGTGAATCCGGAGGCAGTCGTCATCCTGGAGCATTTCTGTGACGAAAAAGAGGAGAGCGAATTGGCCGAAGAAGGCATGCAACTTTGGCGTAACCTGAACAATGCTTATTGCCAGTCGGCAATGGGGTATCCGTCAAACAGTGATTTTACACCATTGGTTACTTTCGGAACAACAATGCCCTACGGAGGGTGGGTTGGCTTTATGGAAAGCCATGACGAAGAGCGGACAGCCTTTAAGCAGATTGCTTATGGCGAGGGACCTTTAAAATCGGATATAAATGTCCGTATGAAACAGCTTGCTGCGAATGCCTCATTCTTTTTCACGGCACCCGGTCCTAAGATGGTATGGCAGTTTGGTGAAATGGGATACGATGTGTCGATTGAAGAAGGGGGACGGACAGGTAGGAAACCTCTGCACTGGGAATATCTGGACAATGAAGCTCGGAAAGGGTTGTGCAATACATATGCAAAACTGTTGAAGTTGAGGCGGGAACATTCTGAACTCTTTAATCCGGGGAGCACGTTCTCCTGGTTGGTGAAGACAGCCAACTGGACCGGAGGACGTTTCCTGACTCTTGCAGCAACCAACGGCAAGAGGTTGGTCGTAGTTGGTAATTTTACCGCTAAGCCGATAGAGGCAATCACTTCTTTTCCGGTAACGGGAGTCTGGACAAACTATCTGGATGGTACGAAACTTCATGTGACCTCGATACCGACCGGTCTGACGATACCTGCCCACGAATGTCGCGTCTATATCAATTTCTGATTCTATAAAAGGGCTACACCCTTTACCCCGGAAGGTGTAGCCATCTGTAATAAAGGGTGTAGCTATACCGGTTGTATGGCTACACCCTTTATGGCATTTTAAGATAGCAACTATAGCAGACTGATTTTTGAAAGCATTTTGCTAGCCCAGTCCAGTTCTTCTCCGATCCATTCGGATTCCTGGGTGTTCATGTCGTTTTGCTGTTTATATTCGGCCAGCAGGTCCAGATACTCTTTCAGCTTGTCGGCGGCTTTTGCCTGTTTGTTCATGCGCATCAGCAACAGAATCTCCTGTTTGTTGATATCCAGATTGCGTGCGGTGGCAATTTCCCGGGCCTTTTCCAATAGTTTCATACAAGCTTCGTTGCTCTCCGGGGTATTCTCCTGGGCCATACGTGCTTTGACCAGGATCACGTAGTCATGATCGGAGGCCACCCGATTGTCTATGTTCTTCTGAGCCAGTTGTTCCGCCATTTTATAGCGTTTGTCTCCCTGATACATGGCAGCATTGAAAGTCACGATGTCCGAGGTCATTTTCTCAAACATATGGCTGTGTATGCTTTCGGTTTCTCCCAGTTTGGCAAGGCGCTCTTTCAATAGGCCGTAGCTGCCGTAGCGTGTCAGGTTGTCGTAGCGATGGACTGAGCCATAAAACTCTTTTATTTTATTGATGGCAGAAGAGAGAGCATTGGGGTTCATTCCTTTGAAGGCAAGGTAATCGCGGGCAATCCGGTCGGCTTGCAGCTCCTGTTTGCTGCTGTAATCCATACCCAGGCGATTCACTGTACGCACGTTGATCAGAGCGGCAATGGTTCCGATGCTGGCTGCCAACTCGATGGCACCCACCCGTTCGTCATATCCATACATCCAGTTGGTATCGTCGGCTGCCATGGCTACTGTCCCCAATACATCCGCCCAGAAAGCGGCCCGTTTGGCGCGGGTTTCGGCACGTGACACATTATCCACCTGATGATCGAGGATGAAATGAACCATTTCGTTGGCGATAATAGCTTCCAGTTCTTCTTCCGAATCGATGGTACAGAGAAGTCCGGTGCTTACCAGCATGGCCCCGTTGGGTAGCATATAGGCATCCGGTTCGGGTGACTGAATGATGCGTACATTCAGTCGTTCCGGACGGTTCGTATCTATTTCGCCGGGATTGACTTTGGCAAAAATGGCCTGTACATAGTCTTGAATGTAGGCGTCTTTGTAGGCTATTTCGTTGAGTTTATCCAGATAGTCCAGGCACTCCTCGTCCAGTTCCTGTCGCATCTTGTAACGATAACCTTTCCGATTGTAGTAATCATACATTCCTTGTGACAAGTAAACGCCTTGCCAGTATTCAAGGACTGTCGCCGGTTTCAGCCGGATGATCTTACCGGCTTCTTCTGCCCCGACAGGATATTGCAGCCCGTCTATTTCCACGGCATAGGTGATGCCTGCCGTTTCATCGGGTGAAATGCGCATTTTTCGTACTCCCCGGATGACGACAGGAGTACCTTTCGTGTAGTTTTGGTACTTTTCGGTCAGTTCGCCTTTCAGTGCAATGGGACCGCTGAGGTCATTTCCTTTCCGGTCTTTGGCATAGAGGATGCACGAGGTCAGAAAGAGCATAAATAGGATAGTCAGTCGTTTCATAGTCGTATCTTTTTTAGTGAATTTATGATTAGATGTTACGAAGATACGAAAGAAGTTTCCTACAGCGCTGTTTTTTCTCCTATTGTGCCATAGGGTTTTCCCTATAAAAGTATATATTGCTTCTGGAAAGCTGTTTTTACTTTGATGCTTCTGTAGGTGAGGGACTTGGGAGAATTATTTACATGATCTCTTTCTCCATGCCGGAGTGGTGCATGGCATATCCTTTCCGGTATTTTTCTATTCGCCCATTGGGTGCTATCAATATAAAACAGGGGATGGATTTTATTCCGTATGCTTTGGGGAGCAGTTTCCTTTGCGGAGTGGCTTTAGGGCAAAAAAATAAGCTGCCTCAATATTGGGGCAGCTTATTTTTTATCAATCGGATGATCCGACCTATTATTTCTTACGGTTACCGTAGCGGCTCATGAACTTGTCAACACGTCCGGCTGTATCTACCAATGTAGATTTACCTGTATAGAACGGGTGAGAGGTGTTAGAGATTTCGATTTTCAGTAACGGATAAGTTTCACCTTCGAATTCGATGGTCTCTTTTGTAGCTACAGTTGATTTAGACAAAAACATATCACCGTTTGACATATCTTTGAATACTACCGGACGGTATGATTCAGGATGAAGACCTTTTTTCATTTTAATATTCGTTTTTTAAATTATTATATCGTTTTACTATTTGGTAAGAATAGTGTAATGGTCATTTTTCAGGTCGCAAAGATAATGCTTTTTTGTTTCTTAGGAAAAAAGTTTTGGAAAAAAAGTCGTATTCTCGCTTTTTTTTAAGACTTTTGCAGGGGTGACGGGTTAAGTTTCGTTGGTTTAAAAGGTAGATCCTTTTGGTTTTAAACCTAAGGGTGCTTGGTTTTAAATCTAAAAAAGGACTTTAAACAGGCAAGAAATGAATCACATTCACCACAGGATTACACGGATTGGCACAGATTCTTCAATTTCCAATGAAATAAATCTTCAATCTGTGCCAATCCGTGTAATCTGCGGTGAACTCAAAAATAAATATATGAAGAAACTAATTATTGCATTCAACTTTTTATTGTTGCTGGCGGTCGGTGGCCGGGCACAGGATCATGCGGACAGGCTGTACAGCGTAGCTTTTTACAATCTTGAGAATCTGTTTGATACCATTCATGATACGGGAAAAAACGATTATGAATATCTTCCGGATGCGGCAAAGGGGTGGAACTCGGAGAAATATCGTTCGAAACTGAAAAATCTGTCCAAGGTGCTGGGCGAACTTTCGCGTGATAAAGTACCGGCAGGGCCTGCCGCAATCGGTGTGGCGGAGGTGGAGAACCGGCGCGTGCTTGACGATCTGATTCGCCAACCCGAACTGGCTGCCGGAGGTTATCGATACATACATTATGAAGGACCTGACAAACGGGGCATCGACTGTGCGTTGCTGTATGACCCCAAACAATTCACTCCCCATGCGACGGCATTGGTGCTTTCCACTCCTTTCGAGGGAGATACCATCCACAAAACCCGTGGATTCCTGATTGTAGGCGGCGAGCTGGCGGGTGATAAAGTCTGCCTGATAGTCAACCACTGGCCCTCTCGGGGGGCGGCGGAACCGGTACGCGTGCACGCTGCCATGCAGGTGAAAGCATTGAAGGACTCGCTGATGCGTACGGATCCGGACTTGAAACTGATTATCATGGGCGACCTCAACGATGATCCGATGGACTTGAGCCTTGCCGTACTGGGGGCAAAGAAACACGTCGAAGATATGACTGAAGATGACCTTTACAACCCCTGGTGGGTGACGCTGGAAGATAAGGGAGTGGGCACTTTGCTCTATCGCGGCAAATGGAATCTGTTCGATCAGATCATCCTTTCATCCACTCTGCTTCAAGCAGCAAAAGGATTGAAATATGATCACAATGAAGTTTTCATGCGCGATTATCTGTTTCAGCAGGATGGTAAATATAAGGGTGCACCCCTGCGTACATATGGTGGCAGAGTGTGGTTGGATGGTTACAGCGATCATTTGCCTACCATTATATATATGAGGAAACAATAAAAAACCTTTATTTGCTACGTAGACATTACAAACAGCTCTTAAAGGATGGGAAATAATTTGAAATAGAATTGAATTACGCTCCTCAAACGGATATTTCCGCCCGAGGGTTTCTCTATTCAAAGGATTATTCTTACTTTTGCATAGAATTTTTAATTCACTAACAATAAACTTTTAAACAAAATGGTTAATTACAAAGATTTAGGTCTGGTAAACACTAGAGATATGTTTGCTAAGGCTATCAAGGGTGGATATGCAATCCCTGCATTCAACTTCAACAATATGGAACAGATGCAGGCTATCATCAAGGCTGCTGTAGAAACTAAGTCTCCGGTTATTTTGCAGGTATCAAAAGGTGCTCGTCAATATGCTAACGCTACATTGCTGCGTTACATGGCTCAGGGTGCTGTAGAATATGCAAAAGAACTCGGCTGCAAAAATCCTGAAATCGTTTTGCACCTCGACCACGGAGATACTTTCGAAACTTGCAAAAGCTGTATCGACTCAGGCTTCTCTTCTGTAATGATCGACGGTTCTCACCTTCCTTACGACGAAAACGTTGCTCTGACTAAGAAAGTTGTTGAATACGCTCACCAGTTCGATGTAACTGTAGAAGGTGAACTTGGCGTATTGGCAGGTGTAGAAGACGAAGTTTCTTCTGACCACCACACATATACTGAACCGGACGAAGTAGTTGATTTCGTTACCAAGACAGGTTGCGATTCATTGGCTATCTCTATCGGTACTTCTCACGGTGCTTACAAATTTACTCCGGAACAGTGCCACATCGATCCGAAGACAGGCCGTATGGTTCCTCCTCCGTTGGCATTCGACGTATTGGACGGTGTAATGAAAGAACTTCCGGGATTCCCTATCGTTCTTCACGGATCATCTTCAGTTCCTGAAGAAGAGGTTGCAACTATCAACCAGTTTGGTGGTGCACTGAAAGCTGCTATCGGTATTCCTGAAGAGGAACTGCGTAAAGCCGCTAAGTCTGCTGTTTGCAAAATCAACATCGACTCAGACTCTCGCCTGGCTATGACTGCTGCTATCCGTAAGGTATTCGCAGAAAAACCGGCTGAGTTCGACCCGCGTAAATATTTGGGACCGGCTCGCGACAATATGGAAAAACTCTACAAGCACAAAATTATCAACGTGCTGGGTTCTGACAACAAGTTAGCTGAATAAATTCCAAATCTAGTATTTAAAAGTTTTACTTGATTTAATTTATATTTTAAGAAGCCACTCAAGCAATTGGGTGGCTTTTTTGTATCCCTTCTCATTATACCATATCGTCACCCGTCTTCACTACAGCCACCTTCAGCGTTTTATGGAAAGGAATGAACGCTGCGATGACAGCAATCACCAGTGCCAGTATCAGTACATAGCCGATTAGGGTTTTCAGGGCAAGCAGCAGGGATTGCTGCTGCAAAGTGGAGTACAGACTGTTGGCTGCCAATTGTCCGGCCTCGCTGAATTCGTGCCCTTGCGCCAGGGCATTGCTCAATGCCTGATTGTATTTTTGTTCGGCCAGCGGATTGGTCAGCGTCATGTTTTCCGAAAGAATGTTCATCCCCTTTGCCTGCAGATAGTAAAGCATGTTGTTAAAGAACGAAGCGGACAGGACCGGAGCTAATACTGAGCGGAATGAAATCAGGAAGAAGGCATTGGACAACGTCAGGCGCGGGTCTAAATCTTCGACAACAAACACACCGAACGCAATGAATATGACCATCATCCCCACTCCCCGGAACAGGATGGGGAGGTAGAGCATTTCATAAGTTCCATAAGGGGTGATACCAAAGTAGAGGATAGCCAGATAGATGACGTAGCAGAACATACCTCCTGAAATGAGGAAGCGAAACCGCCATCGTTGCCATCGGAACCACCAGAAGCAAATGACGGCCCCTACCACATATCCGGGCAATAGCCACAGGCTCAGCGAATTGGCGTGTATGCTGTCTACCCGGATGATGCTGTTCATATAGTTGGTTACCAGTGAACTGGTGGCTGTCAGGAACATGGCGAGTACCATGAAGCCATATCCGATGATGGATTTATGCAGAAAGAGTGGTTTCAGGCTGACAAAGGGTTTGCCTTGTGTACGCTGCCGATGGATGAAGAGAGCTATCAGGAGCGGGATGACGAATACATATACTCTGATCTTCGGGGATGCGAACCAATCGAGTGTTTTCCCGTAGGTAAATGTATAGAGCGTTAGCAGGAAAGCGGTGGCGATGATGAACATGCTTCTTCCGTCCATCTCTTTGAACGGAATGTGCATGGGACGCCTTGCATAGCGGAAGAAACAGATGACGAACAGAATGGCGATCAGCAAGAGGATGGTGACAAAATAGTACATGTGCTGCCATTGGTAGTGATAGGCCAGTTGAGCGGTGATAGCCATCGATAGCTGACCTCCGGAGAAAACGATGGGGTAGAAGTAGGCATAGAATTCACTTCGTACGTTTTTCGGACTGAAGAGCGGGCGGATCAGGATGATGAACTCCAACATGACGAAGGCTTTGAGAAATCCCATACAGAAACTGCATACCATGATGACATCCATACTACCGGTTTGGGCGCATACCAGGCTGAAGAATATCTGTAGCAGCAGGTCGGTAAGCAGTAAGGTTTTCGGAGTGGCTATGGTGCGTATTTTCGGTACGATGGGATAGGCAACAGCCATCCCTACCGAAGCTGAATAGTAAGCCATGGTAATATCTTCGCTCAATACTCCCAGCGTGTTCGATACTTCGACCATACTTCCTGTGTAGGCACCGTTGAGCAGGGTGATAGGAAAGATGACAATAAACATGGTCACGATGCCCAACCATTGAGGCACCCAGGGACGGGTAGGCAGATTGAGCTTCACCATAAGCCTAAGGGCGGACCGCTTCCGTTTCTACCATCATCCCTGCACGGAGGCATTCCATCTCTTCGGGTGAGGCGTCATTGAGATCGATGCGGACCGGAATGCGTTGCTGCACTTTGACGAAGTTCCCTGCCGAATTGTCGGTCGGTACCAGGGAGTATTTCGATCCGGTGGCTTCGGAAATGGCGGTTACGGTCCCGTGAAAAGTGCGTCCGCTGAAAGCATCTACTTTGATGCGGACTTTTTGCCCGATATAGATATGGGCTATTTGTGTCTCTTTATAATTGGCTGTCACCCACTTGTCATTGCCCCGTACCAAGTAGGAAAGAGTTTGTCCGCCTTGTACGAACTGTCCCGGTTCAAGTGTACGTCGTCCCGTGTATCCGTCATAGGGTGCGGTGACAACGGTATACGACAGGTTTAGTCGGGCCATCTCCAGGTCGGCCTCCTTCCGGAGGATATTGGCTTCGGCGCCTGTACTGCGTTTGCTGGTTTCGGAATACTGCGATTGGGCCGCTTCTTTTTGTCGCAACAGGGCGTTGTATCTTGCCCGGGTCGCTTCGAAGTTCGCTTTGGCCAGTTCATAATCCTGTTGGCTGACGGCCTGCTTTTTCAGGAGCCGGGTATATCGGTTCAGTTCCGCTTCTTGCTGTGAAAGGCGTGCCAGTGTTTCGGCTATGTTGGCTTCTTGTACGGCTACATTTACTCCTGAAGTCCGGATGCCGGAGTTTAACACTTCCTTTGATCCCAAGGCATCCATCAAGGCCGCTTCCGCGTCTTTCAGCCGGATCCGGTATTCCCGGTCGTCCAGTATCAGTAACGTGTCGCCGGCATGAACATACTGATGTTCGGTAAAACGTACTTCTTTGATATAGCCCGGTATCCGGATGTTTAGCGGAGCGATGTATTGATCCACTACGGCATCATTGGTTATCTCGTAGCGGGCGTATTTCCAGAAGTAGTTTACTGTCCATGAAATACCTGCCAATGCCAGCAGGATGCATACTGTGTTGAGAAAGATGTTCCTGAACTTCAGTCTTCTCAATTGTTTTAGCTTTATCTGATGGGTGGACATGGCGGATTTCTTTTAGATCTCATTGAGCACTTCATGCAGTCTCTTCAGGTCTTCGATGCATTCCGTTATCCGGCTTGCCTCCATCTCTGCTCCGGTTTGGGCATAGATATCGTTGATCAGGGGTTTCACGGTGAGGGCAAGTTCTTCGCCTTGGGGCGTCAGGAAAATCAGGCGGTTTCGGCGGTCGGAGGGGCCTTCTTTCCTTATCACCCAGTTTTTCTTTTCCAGATTATTAATCAGATTGGTCAGGCAAGCCTTGTCCTTTGCTGTTTTCTCAGCCAGGGATTGCTGGCTGATGCCTTGTTTGTTCCACAGGCAGTTCATTACTTGCAGCATCTCGAAGGTCATATCCACGTTGTGACGTTTGAGTACCCGCTGAACGGCTTGGCGGAATGCCATCCAGGTTCGTAAGGTTTGTAGGACGAGCTCGCGCTCCGATTCGTTGTTTGTCATCGTCGTATTCTTTTAGTCGCTGCAAAGGTAGGAATATTCTCCGATAATAGTCAAATGTTTGACTATTATTATTCGCATTAGGCTACACAAAGGGCACAGAGGATGTCGGGTGAAATCCTTTGTGCCCTTTGCTTATGCGGTTATAACCGGTGTGAGATTAAAGCTCTATAACCATCGATTGGCGGGGTGCCATTGTCAGTTCTTCATTGAGTGCCGTTACTTTTCCGCTAATGACGTCTTTTCCTTGAGTCTTGTCTTTCAGCACTTCGGCATAGTATTTCAGGGGAAGTTTCACCTCTTTATCCGTACCGTTCAACAGGACGAATACCGTTTTCCCTTTATATTGGCGTGCATAAGCATATACGCCGTGCTGCACCATGAACTGTTTCATGCTGCCTTTGGCGATCACATCGTTGCCCTTACGCCAGTTCAGCAGGTTGCGGTAGAAGTTATAGCTTTCATTCTGCAATCGGGTACGTCCCTCGGGAGTCAGGGCATTCTCTTTATCGTCCGTCCATCCGCCCGGGAAGTCCTTTCGTACATAGCCGTCGCTTTTACTCTTTACTCCGTTCATCATCACCTCCGTTCCATAATAGAGTTGCGGGATGCGTCGGGTGGTCAATAAAAGGGTGGAGGCCTGTTTCAGCATATCGAGGTTTTCGCCTTCACCCAAGAAACGGTCGGTGTCATGATTCTCGATGAAAGCCAGTACGGAAGCCGGATTGGGATACAGATAATCGTATACAAAATTGTTGTAGACACGGTCCAATCCTTTGAACCAAGTGTCCGTTTGTTCATTCTTGGCCGTGTTGACTTTGTCGAAGAAGCTGAAATCCATGACTGTTTTCAAGTGACTGTTGCGCGGGGCGGAGAGTTTGGAGTCTTTCTGCCACCAGGCTGTATAGGCCGGTTCGGTAACCCAGGTTTCGCCCACCGTGTTGTAGTTGGGGTATTCTTCGTTCAGTTCTTTCATCCAGTTGCTCATGGCATCGTAATCGGCATACGGGTAGGTGTCCATCCGGATGCCGTCGATATCGGCGTACTCAATCCACCACAGGCTGTTCTGCAAGAGGTATTTGTATACGTGAGGGTTCTTTTGGTTGAGGTCAGGCATGGCTTCCACGAACCAGCCGTTGTTCATCTGGTCGAAATCGTACTCCGAGGCATACGGATCTACATGTGGAGTCAGCTTGTAGGAAGTTTGCACAAAGTTGTTCTTGAAGTCCGCATGGTTGAACCAGTCCTTTGAAGGCATGTCCTTGATCCAGGGATGTTCTACTCCGCAATGATTGAAGATCATGTCCATCACGACCTTAATGTCCCGGTTGTGGGCTTTCGCTATCAGTGAGCGATATTCCTCGTTAGTGCCGAAACGTGGGTCTACCTTGTAATAATCGGTTGTTGCATATCCGTGATATGAGCCGCCTTTCATATTATTTTCGAGTACCGGGGTGAACCAGAGTGCGGTCACTCCCAAGTCGGTAAAATAGTCCAGATTTTGTTCGATACCGGCCAGGTCGCCTCCGTGACGTGCGTTCGGGTCGTTGCGGTCCACTTTATATTCGGCCATGCCTTCTATCCGGTCGTTATCCGGATTGCCATTGGCAAAACGGTCCGGCATCAGCAGATATAATGCATCCGATGCGTCAAAACCTTTGTGATCGACTCCGGCTTTGCTGCGTGCTTTCAATTCGTACTCTTTCACCAATTTCTTCTTTCCGACCGTAAATGTGATGGGCATCTTGCCCGGCTTTACTTCTTTATCGAGATGCAGGTAGACAAGCAGGTAATTGTTGCTTTCCAGTTTCACGACGCTGCTGAGCGATACACCGGGATAATTTACTGATACGGATGCCTGGCCGATGCCTTCACCGTATACCATTAACTGGAGTTCCGGATTGTTCATACCGGTGAACCAGAAGGGCGGATCGATTTTGGATATGTTCATGGCTGCATAAGTGGTTAATGACAGTAGGAATGAACCTAAGAGTAACAATAATTTTTTCATGATATTAGCTCGTTATTATTTAATGTTGCTAATATAGGGTAAATCATCGGATTGTTTTCCGTTTTCTTTCTTACTGTGTGCCATCTATTTATGCAAACGTTTTCATTGGAGAATTCTCCGGGATGGAGCTCAACCGATAAGGAGCACTTTTCGATGCAATCAGGTGAACGTGACGTCCGGAAAAGGAGATGCCGTCATAGCTTCGGCTACGCAGCACCGTAACTTCGGTTACGCAGCACCGTAACTTTGGCTACGCAGCACCGTAACTTTGGCTACGCAGCACCGTAACTTTATCTACGCAGCACCGTAACTTCGGCTACACAGCACCGTAACTTTAGCTACACAGCACAGTAATTTCGGCTGCGTGCCGATGTGACTTCGGTTACGTGCTACTGTGCCTTCTACCGCACATCTTCAAATTTATTTTCCATTATTCTCCCTCTGTGAAACTCTGTCTGCACTCAGTGGTGAATTGTCCGAAACGATGCATCTATCCGATCAATTCACTTTTCTCCCTTTAAGAATTTCTCTTTTCGGATGCTTTCCAATTTATTGGTGGCACTTTTGTAGTAATCTATGTAGGGTGCGGGTTCTTCTTCGTCATCATCCGGCTGCTGTAGTACTGCATTTTGTTTGGATTTTGTTCGCAGAAAAGCCTGCAAGTAATGCTCTGTGGCTTTAGTATCTCCTATTTTGTCCGATAAGAACGCCAAGTTATAAAGTAAAATATGCTTGTCAGGGGCATATTTGTATTGTTCTTTGGTAGCCTTGATTTGGTCCCGGGTTTGCTTGGTTTGCCTGTAGCAGTCTGCCAAGCCTGAGTATAAGCGCTCCATGATACTGTCGGCGGGGATAGTCAGGGCGATAGCCTGGTTCAGATATCCTATTCCCTCTTGTTTCCATAATGTCTTGGAGCACGAACGTCCCAAATAGTAGAGTAGGTTGGCGCCGGGTGACTGGCATGATTTTGCTTTGAGCAGCCAATCGCGCGCTTTATAGTATTCTTTCGTTGCGTAGTAGCTGACTCCCAGGTAATAACATGTCAGCAGTGTGCTGTCTCCCCGGGCGGTCAGATCCTGATAACGTTTGATGGCGGTGGGATATTCTTTGCGCAGACAATACGCCAGTGCGTTTTGACGGTTCACTTCTACATTGGTGCTGTCCGTCCGGCGGTATGCCTCTGTCAGGGCAATTGCCCCTTCGTAATCTTTCATTGTATTGAAGATACTGCCCAGCTTAGCTACCGAGAGATAGTCGGAGGGATATTTCCTGATGATGGAAAGATAGCAAAACATACTTTCTACCGGCATGCCGGCTCCTTCCATGCTTTCCGCCATCAGTCGCAATACGGTGGCGGAACTGTCTTTCCTGGCCAATGCGATACTCTCACGCAATGCATCGCCGTATCGCTGATAGTTGTATAACAAGCGGGTGTATTGCAAGTGTGCGTAAATATGTTCGGGATTGAGTTCCATCACCTTCCGATAATACCCCAAGGCCTCGTTAAATTTGCTCAATTGCCTGCAACATTCTGCTGCCTCTACCAATGCCTGCTGATTTTCGGGCAGCTCGATAATGATATGTTGCAAAGTGGACAGGGCTTCGGCGGTACGCCCTAAACCTTTTAAAGCTTTGGCTTTCTGTATGAGTAACTGTGGTGATGCACTTTCTTCATCAATCAGTCTGATCACCGTTTTATAGTCATAGTTTGCCATTGCTTCTTGAACGGAGGCGGTGTTCTGGGCTTGCAGCACTACGCTGAACCCCAGATAGAGGAGGAGTATCCAATGTTTCATGGGGGGGACAGATTCTATTGTTTCTGACTTTCTAACGGTATTCCTTCTTTGAAGAACTTTTCTTTCTGTAAGTCTTTCAGCCAATTTTCGGCAGCGTTGTAATAATTTTCAAGTCCGAGTACAAGTTCCCCTTTCTCACTCACCGGTTCTTCTTTCCTGGCATTCGCCTTTCGGGTTTTTAAGAAAGCCTGCAGATAACGTTCGGCCGATTTGTTGTCTTTGAGTTGATATGAATAGTTCCAGGCGATGTCATAAAGAAGTTTATGGTTCGTCTTGTCATATTTGTACAGTTCTCTGAGAGCCTGGATTTGCTTTGGAGTATCCTGAGCCAGTTTACAACAATCCACCAAGCCTTTGTAAAGTCGGATCATGGTGCTGTCTTTGGGAATGGTTAGTTCGATAGCTTTCTCCAGGTGTTCGATGCCTTCTTTTTTCCAGGAAGTCTTGGCGCAGCAACGTCCCAGATAATAGAGCAGATTGGGATTTTCTTCCATCTCTTTTTGCAGTTTGCTGAAACACGCGTGCGCTTCGTAATAATATTCATCCGCGTAATAGCTGACTCCCAGATAGTATAAGGTCTGTGTACTGCTGTCCCCCTGTTGGCACAGCTTTTCATAGCGCTTGATGGCTGTCGGATATTGTTCGGCGTGGCAGTAGGCGAGAGCGTTTTGCTGGTTGACAATCAGGTTGGTGGAGTCCCGTTCCCTATAGCGTTCGGTAGCTTGGATGGCATATTCGGGATATCCAGCCACAATGTTCAGGTTTCCGAGTTTGGCCGCAGCCAGATAATCGTCCGGATATTTATCCTGAATGACTTCATAGCAACCGATAGCCGGTAGTATCTGTTGCATCCCTTCAAGGCTTTGAGCCTGTAGGTGGAGCACTACGGCCGAACTGTCCGTTTCGGACATCATTGAACTTTCTCCAAAAGCCTCAGCATAGTTTTTGGTGTTGCAAAGCAGGTTGATGAATTGCAAACGGGCATACTTGTTTTTGGGATTCAGGCTGATGGCTTTCCGGTAGTAGTCCAGCGCATCGTTGTACTTGGCCATTGCTTTACAGCATTCCGCTGCTTCGATGTGTGCCTGTTGGTCGGTGGAGTCTTCCGCTATCACTTGGCGGATGGAGCGTAGAGCTTCCGCATTGCTGCCGATTCCTTTCAGGGCTTTTGCTTTCTGCATTAACAGTGGGATGGTGGGAGGTTCCTTGTTTATCAGTTCAACGGCAGTCTCGTAGTCATAGTTTGCCATTGCTTCCTGAATTTTGTTTTGATTCTGGCCCATCAGTAGGGGACTGAGGCAAAGACAGAAAATAAGGAAGAGTGGTTTCATTGTTCTTGTTCTCATAGGACGTATTGTTTTATTGTCCGCAAGTTAGTAAAAATATCCATCCTACGAAAGATTCGTAATATCTTTTAGATAGATTAACGCAAAAAAAAGACGCCCTTCTTTGCGAAAAGAAGGACGTCTACCTTACTAATGAAAAAAATATCGTTTACATGAGGAATCCGAGCAGGATACCGGCAGCTACAGCCGAACCGATAACCCCCGCTACGTTAGGACCCATGGCGTGCATCAGCAGATAGTTGGTCGGATCATATTCCAAACCGATTACCTGTGAAATACGTGCCGAGTCGGGTACGGCGGATACACCTGCATTACCGATCAGCGGATTGATCTTATTGCCTTTCTTCAAGAATAGATTGAAGAATTTGACAAACATGACACCTGACGCTGTTGCGATGATGAAAGAGAATGCACCGAGGATAAAGATCAAGATAGAATCCCAGGTGAGGAATTGTGAAGCTTGGGTAGAAGCTCCCACAGTCAGTCCCAACAGGATAGTGATCACATCGATCAACGGACCACTGGCCGTATTTGCCAAACGACGGGTTACTCCACTTTCTTTCAGAAGATTACCGAAGAACAGCATACCCAGCAAAGGCAGACCCGAAGGAACCAGGAAGCATGTAAGCAACAGACCCACGATGGGGAAGATTACTTTTTCCGTATGCGATACGATTCTCGGTGGTTTCATGCGGATCAGACGCTCGTGTTTGGTGGTTAGCGCACGCATGATAGGTGGCTGTATCACCGGCACCAGCGCCATGTAAGAATAGGCTGACACAGCGATGGCACCCATCAGGTTGGGAGCCAGTTTGGACGAAAGGAAGATGGCCGTCGGTCCGTCGGCACCGCCAATGATACCGATAGCACCCGCCTGGTTGGGTTCGAACCCAATGAGCAGGGCAATGATATACGCGCCGAAGATACCGAATTGCGCGGCAGCTCCGATCAGCATCAATTTGGGGTTGGAGATCAGCGCCGAGAAGTCCGTCATGGCTCCGATACCCAGGAAAATGAGCGGCGGATACCAGCCGGAGGTTACTCCTTGATAAAGGATGTTCAGTACCGAACCTTCTTCGTAAATACCCACTTTTAATCCGGCTTCCATATTGAATGGAATATTACCGATCAGAATACCGAAGCCAATGGGGATCAGCAGCATCGGTTCAAATTCTTTGGCTACGGCAAGGTAGATAAAGAAGAGACCGATTAGCAACATGAAGAGATGTCCGGGTGTCGCGTTCGCAAAACCGGTGTATCCCCAGAAGTCAACAAGGTTATTCCCTAAGAATGATACGAAATCTCCCATAATTATTCAATGATTACGAGGTCTGTACCTTCAAGTACAGAATCTCCTTTATTAACTTTAATTTCTGCTACTTTTCCGTCTTTATTGGCATTGATGTTGTTTTCCATCTTCATAGCCTCAAGGATGATGATCGTCTGGCCTCTCTTCACGGTATCCCCTTCTTTCACTTTTATGTCGAGGATAACGCCCGGAAGCGGAGATTTCACACCGTCTTTTTTGGAAGCTGTCGGTTGTTTGGTTACTACCGGAGCACCTGTTTCCGTTTTCGGAGCGGCTGCCGGACGGGTCACCGGTTTCGGAGCGGCTTTGACGGGCTTGTCCAACTCTACTTTATAAGAGGTTCCGTTCACTTCAACGTTGGCTATGTTATCTTCTACATCGTTCACTGTAACGTTGTAAAGGTTGCCGTTGATTTTATATTTATATTGTTTCATTGCTTCATTTTATTAGGGTTAGTAATTATCTTTTCGGAGTCTGACGCAGTGTGTAGATCTTCGAACTCCAGGGTGAGTAGGTGCGTTTCACTTTGTTGATGGTCAAAATCATGTCTTCAACGTCGTGAGCGTCATTCAGGTATTCATGCAAAGCCATGGCGATCACGGCGGTTTCTTCACCTGTGTGGCTACCCAGGTTCTTTTCCTTCGCTTCCGTCTTGTCGGTGATACCGGTGGCTTTCATCGCGTTTTTCTTACCTAGTCTGACCGCTACGTTACCTACCGCCTTGAATGAAAGATACAAGAGTACCAAACCTATGAATACGACCGACATGGCGATGATGGCCATACCGATACCGATAGAGTCGTGTTTCTTGAAGTTCTCGATCTTCGGGTTTTTGTCGATAGTCATATTGTTGGTGCTCGGAGTGACATAGCTGTGTTCTCCTTCACCTTTTACTACCCAGTTGGCACTTCCGTCTTTTTCGCGAGCGTATGAACGGTCGGCAAGCTGACCGGCGGGTATGGTTACTTCGTCAATCAGAGTTTTACCGTTAGAGTCATACAAAGCAATGTAATTCTCTTTGTTCGGGTCGAGCGTAAAGTTCACGTGGAACGTACCCCGGTTAGGCATTCCGTCTGCCCAGAACAAAGCATGTTGGCGCGGCTTGATCAGAGTCAGCACGTCGCCTTTGGGAATAGGATATTTGGTCGGATTGTTTTTATCGTTCGTCAGAAAGCAACCTTCCAGATTTACAGAAGCGAAAGAGGTGTTGAATATCTCTATCCACGCATTGTGCAGTCCGTAGTCATCCTGATAGTTCTGGTCGTTGACGACCAAAACCTCATTGATTCTCAGACTGGTGGCACTTTGCGCCCTGAGCCCCATGCAAACCATTGCCAGCAGAGCGATAAATATCCCGATTCTTTTCTTATTCATAACAATCGATGTTTAATTTGTTACAATGGAATATTACCGTGCTTTTTAGCAGGGTTGGTTAATTTTTTGGTCTGCAGCTGTTGCAGGGCGCGGATCACGCGGAAACGAGTGTTTCTCGGTTCGATAACGTCGTCAATGTAACCGTATTTGGCTGCATTGTATGGGTTGGCGAACAGTTTAGTGTACTCGGCTTCCTTGTCTGCCAGGAATTGAGCAGGGTTTTCCTGATCTTTGGCTTCTTTGGCATACAATACCGCTACTGCACCGGCACCGCCCATTACGGCGATTTCGGCTGTCGGCCATGCATAGTTCATGTCGCCGCGGAGTTGCTTGCAACTCATTACGATGTGCGAACCACCGTAAGATTTACGCAGGGTAACAGTTACTTTGGGCACAGTGGCTTCACCATAAGCGTACAGCAACTTGGCTCCGTGCAGGATTACACCATTATATTCCTGACCCGTACCTGGAAGGAATCCCGGAACGTCTACCAATGTCACCAGCGGAATGTTGAATGCGTCGCAGAAGCGAACGAAGCGTGCACCTTTGCGTGAAGCATTGCTGTCGAGTACTCCGGCGAGGTATTTAGGCTGATTGGCAACCACACCTACCGATTGTCCGTTCATACGGGCAAAACCGATAATAAGATTTTTCGCATAGTCTTTCTGTACTTCCAGGAATTCTCCGTTATCGATGATGGCGCCGATCACTTCGTACATATCGTACGGTTTGTTCGGGCTGTCGGGGATGATCTCGTTCAGCAGGTCGTCCATACGGTCGATGGGGTCGGTACAGTTCACCAATGGAGCTTCTTCCAGGTTGTTTTGCGGAATAAAGCTGAGAAGCTTGCGAATAATCGCCAGACCTTCTTCACCGGTTTCGGCAGTGAAGTGAGTTACACCGGACTTGCTGGCATGTACGCTTGCACCACCCAGATCTTCCTGAGACACGTCTTCACCCGTTACTGTTTTCACAACAGCCGGTCCGGTGAGGAACATGTAAGATGTACCTTCCGTCATCAGCGTGAAGTCCGTCAGGGCGGGAGAGTAAACCGCACCGCCGGCACACGGACCGAAAATACCTGAAATCTGTGGGATGACACCCGAAGCCATGATGTTGCGCTGGAAGATTTCAGCATAACCGGACAGGGCGTTGATGCCTTCCTGAATACGTGCGCCACCCGAGTCGTTGATACCGATAACAGGGGCACCCATCTTCATGGCCATATCCATTACTTTACAGATCTTTTGTGCCATGGTTTCCGACAGTGAACCACCGAATACTGTGAAATCTTGTGCGAAAACATATACTAATCTACCTTCTATCGTTCCATAACCGGTTACCACACCGTCGCCGAGGAAATGTTTTTTCTCTTGTCCGAAATTGGTACATCTGTGTTGAACAAACATATCCAGTTCTTCGAAACTACCTTCGTCAAGCAACTGTGCAATACGCTCGCGGGCTGTATATTTGCCTTTGGCGTGTTGTTTTTCAATAGCCTTTTCGCCACCACCTAAACGAGCCTGAGCACGAAGTTCAATAAGCTCTTTTACTTTTTCAAGCTGGTTACTCATGAGTTTTTCTTAATTTAAAGGGTTATAATATTTACAACCGGACGATTGACAACCCGGATGGGGAATTTAATGCAAAGAAAAATTCCGTTTGTCCGTGGCGCGGATCGTCCGAATCGTACATCTTTTTAGTGTTCGCAGAGTTCTGTCAGTACGCCCAGAGTTGATTTCGGGTGAAGGAAAGCAATGTTCAGGCCTTCGGCACCTTTGCGCGGAGCTTTGTCGATCAGGCGGATCTCTTTGCTTTCGGCTTCGGCCAGGGCATTGGCTACGCCGTCTTCAATGGCGAATGCTACGTGATGAACACCTGCACCTTTGTTTTCAATGAATTTCGCGATGGTACTTTCCGGACATGTGGGTTCCAGTAATTCGATTTTGGTATCACCTACTTTCAGGAAGGCTGTTCTTACTTTTTGATCTTCTACAGTTTCGATGTTGTAGCATTTCAAACCTAAAACGTTTTCATAATACGGAAGGGCTTCTTCGATACTTTTTACGGCAATGCCCAAATGTTCAATGTGTGAAATCTTCATAACTATATTTTTAAATTTTGGTATTAATCGTCTTTTCGGAATGGTATAAAACAGCACAAAGAAAATCAATTCTTGTTTAATAAAGAAATTTTTCTGCAATTAATTATGGTGAAAATAGGTTTAAAACCTAAGGTGCATGGGTTTAAAAGGCAGGTATCGTTGGTTTAAAACCTAAGGGAGGTGGTTTAAAAGGCGGAGAGGGTTGGCGCTGATCCCTGAGACAGGCGGATGTTCAGACGTATATTTTGATCAGCAGGTCGTTCAGCCATTGCCAGCGGAAACGGAACCATCGCCGGGTGCTGCTTTGCTTGCCACCGAAGCGGAGCACGAAGTCACGATAGCCGTGCTTCTTAAATGGGAGTCCGGCGTCCATGAACTCCATGTGGCGGAATCCGTTTTGATGGGCATCCTGGAGGGCTTTCCATACAGCCAGTATACCCGGGTATTGCAAGGCATAGGTCTTTCGCATACCTCCCGAAAACCAGAGATAGGCATCGTTTCCCGAATAGATACAGGCAGAGCCTCCGATAATTTTGTCTTTGTAGCGGACGATGAAAATCTTTGCCTGCCGGCTGTGAATCAGCCGGGTGTCCATGTGTTGGAAAAAGATGATGTTGGGAAAATGTTTACGGATGCGGGACGAATAGAGATGCCTCAGCATATTCGAAAATTCGCGTATCTCTTCTACCGTACGTGCCTCGTCTACTTTTGCTCCGTTTTTCAGGCCTTTTTTGATCTGGCGGATACGGGAGGGGCTGAAACGCTGTTCGGCGTTTTCGATGCCGTGAAGCGAGTTTCGTACCCGCAGCCAGTTGACAGGGAAGTATCTGTTGGACCGGAAATATTTGTAGCCGAACATGGCGTTCTCCAGATTGCGGAATTCTATCAGAAACGAGTTCCGCAAAGCCTCCGTGGTGAGGTGCTCCAGCATTTCGCCGAATATCCTTTCCTTGTCGGCTTCCGCTATCAGATATTCGCCCGTGCCATAGATTTCGCAGCGTTTGATGAAAGCGGGAGGAAACATGCGGATGCTTTTGCGGATGGCAGCAAGCAGTCGCGCAACAGGTTTTCCGTCTTCCGAAGCCATAATCAGAAGCGGGGTGTAGCCCGGAGTTTCTTCGTAGATCTGAAATAGCTCTTTCGAATGAAACGTATTGGTTCCGGGAAAATCCGGAATCTCACTTCCTTGGTAATATGTAGTCAGTTTTAATGGCATATCGGGACAAATTTACATTTTTTATTTCTCTTTACAACATTTGCAGGGCTTATTTTGTTGAGCTGTCGTTTTGTGACTATCTTTGTGGAGATACTACAATAAAATCCGTTTTTGATTATGTTAGAAGAAATTCTTGAATTCAACAAAAAGTTCGTTGAGAACAGGGGATACGAAAAGTATATCACTAACAAGTATCCTGATAAGAAAATCGCCATCCTTTCCTGTATGGATACCCGCCTGACAGAACTGTTGCCCGCCGCTTTAGGAATTCACAATGGAGACGTAAAGATTATAAAGAATGCCGGTGCCGTCATTTCCCATCCTTTCGGCAGTGTCATCCGTAGTCTGCTGGTGGCTATCATCGAGTTGGGAGTAGAAGAAGTGATGGTCATTGCCCATTCTGATTGCGGTGCTTGCCACATGAACAGCGACGAAATGATAGCTCACATGAAAAAGCGGGGAATCAAGTCCGAAACAATCGACATGATACGCTACTGCGGGGTCGATTTTAATTCGTGGCTGGGCGGATTCGACGATCCGGTGAAGTCCGTCAGGGGCACGGTTCGTTCCATAGAGAACCATCCGCTTATTCCGAAAGATGTCCGGGTGCATGGTTTTATCATCGATTCACTGACCGGCGAGTTGACGAGAGTGGAATAAATTGCCTATCTTTGCGCTCGAATCGCCACGGAGCGCGCCGATTCATGCAAAGTCCTGCAGGGCATACCTTATATAGACGGGCATGCCGGGCGGTACCTCGGTTCGCGTGTGTTTGTGCATTCTATGGTGACTGGCGGTATATTCAAATAATGCAAAGTATAGATACATGGAAAATTTCAGTGAACTAATAAAAAATCGCCGCAGCATGCGGAAATTTACCGGAGAAGAACTTTCTCAGGAAGATGTAGTCGCTTTGCTGAAAGCGGCCCTGATGGCTCCTACTTCAAAGCGCAGTAACAGTTGGCAGTTTATTGCAGTCGATGATAAAAAGTTGCTCAGTGAACTTTCACATTGCAAAGAGCAGGCTTCGGCCTTTATTGCCGACGCGGCATTGGCCATTGTCGTTACTGCCGATCCCTTGGCGAGCGATGTATGGATTGAGGACGCTTCCATTGCCTCTATTATGATTCAGCTTCAGGCCGAAGACTTGGGATTGGGAAGTTGCTGGGTGCAGGTGCGTGAGCGATATACTGCCACCGGGATGCCTTCCGATGAATTTGTGCGCGGTGTGCTCGACATTCCTTTGCAGTTGCAGGTGTTGTCCGTCATAGCGATCGGGCATAAAGGGATGGAACGTAAACCCTTTAATGAAGACCATTTGCAATGGGAAAAAATCCATATTAATAAGTTCGGAGGTAAGTAACGGTGAGTGCGGTAAAAGCAAACAATAAAGATACCTACAAAGCCACAGCAGTCACCCTTATTGTGATGGGGGTGCTCTATCTGATCGACAAACTGATACACTTTTCCACTTTGGGGATACCCTGGGTGATGAATAAGGATAATCTTTTGCTTTACACTGCGGTGATTTTCCTGTTTATTAAGCGGGATAAATCCGTCGGCTTGGTATTGCTCGGATTGTGGCTGGTGCTGAACATCGGCCTGATTGTTTCGTTGCTTGGTTCGATGTCCGGTTATCTGCTGCCTTTGGCTTTATTGATAATCGGAGGTATATTGTATTTGATTTCAACACGATGAAAAGAAGTATAGAAGATACGCCGATCGTATTTATCGGTGCCGGAAATCTTGCCACTAATCTGGCAAAAGCCTTATATCGGAAAGGATTTCGTATCGTACAGGTGTATAGCCGTACGGAAGAGTCGGCCCGCGAGCTGGCACAGAAAGTGGAAGCCGAATATACGACAGACCTCGCAGAGGTGAACCCGTATGCGAAGCTGTATATTGTTTCACTGAAAGATTCCGCCTTTGCCGAACTTCTTCAGGGCATTGTCGAAGGTAAGCGGGAAGAGGCATTGATGGTGCATACGGCAGGTAGCATCCCGATGAATGTCTGGGAAGGACATGTCCCGCATTACGGTGTGTTCTATCCCATGCAGACTTTCAGCAAGCAGCGGGAGGTAGATTTTAAGGAGATTCCTTTCTTCATAGAGGCTTCTTCGGCAGAAGATGCCGCGTTTCTGAAAGCCATTGCCTCTACACTGTCCAACCGTGTGTACGATGCCGACTCGGAGCAGCGTAAAAGTCTCCACCTGGCTGCCGTGTTTACATGTAACTTTACCAATCACATGTATGCCCTTGCTGCCGAGTTGCTTAAGAAATACAATCTGCCGTTTGACGTGATGTTGCCGTTGATTGATGAAACCGCCCGTAAGGTGCACGAACTGGAACCTAAGACGGCCCAGACCGGGCCGGCCATCCGTTATGACGAGAATGTGATCGGCAATCACTTGCGGATGCTTGCCGATGATCCTGCCATGCAGCGGTTATACGAGTTGCTTAGCCGAAGCATTCACGAAAGACAATAATCCCGAAACATTAAATAAAAATGAGCACAATCAATTACGACCTTACCCGGATAAAGGCACTTGCTTTCGATGTAGACGGAGTGCTGAGCACCAATGTCATCCCTTTGCATCCGTCGGGTGAACCGATGCGTACGGTAAATGTAAAAGACGGTTATGCCATCCAATTGGCCGTAAAAAAAGGGCTTCGTATCGCTATTATTACAGGTGGGCGGAGCGATGTTGTGCGGAAACGTTTTATCGGGTTGGGGGTATCCGATCTGTACTTCGGCTCTGCGGTGAAGATACACGATTATCGTGGTTTCCGTGACAAACACGGACTTACGGACGAGGAGATACTCTACATGGGCGATGACGTTCCCGATATGGAAGTGATGCGTGAGTGCGGATTGCCCTGCTGTCCCAAAGATGCGGTTCCCGAGGTGAAAGCGATTGCCCGTTACATTTCGTATGCCGATGGAGGATACGGTTGTGGACGCGATGTGGTGGAGCAGGTGCTTAAAGCACAAGGCCAATGGTTGTCCGATGATGCTTTCGGATGGTGATTTCCAGTATATACCTTATTTATTTATCAGTATGCTTGCTAACTTAGATCGTTATAAAATCGTATTGGCCTCTAATTCTCCGCGTCGCAAAGAACTGATGACGGGCTTGGGTGTCGATTATGTAGTAAAAACTTTGCCGGATGTGGACGAATCTTATCCCGATACGTTGCAAGGTGAAGAGATTCCTCTTTTCATAGCCCGTGAGAAGGCAGCCGCCTATCAGTCGATGATCGGACCGGAAGAGCTTTTGATCACAGCCGATACCATTGTCTGGCATGAAGGCAAAGCGCTCGGCAAACCTGTTGGAAGGCAGGATGCCATAGAGATGTTGCGGAGCCTCTCCGGTAAATCGCACCAAGTGATTACCGGTGTGTGTCTCACTACCCGAGAATGGCAAAAATGTTTCGCTGCCGTGACGGATGTCCGTTTTGCGATTCTTGATGAAGATGAAATCGCTTATTATGTCGATCACTATCAGCCCATGGACAAAGCCGGTTCGTATGGTGTGCAGGAGTGGATCGGTTTTGTCGGAGTAGAATCCATATCCGGCAGCTACTTCAATGTAATGGGACTTCCGGTGCAAAAACTGTATAGAGAACTACTTAAGCTATAGTTTTTTAGCTGTAATTAACTGTTCCTCTTTGTATTGCGCAAAGATAGCATATCTAAATTAATTTGCTATCTTTGCGCAATTGTTTTACGAACGTTTTACGAAAAACAGGAATGCACGATTAAATGTTTTACAATGATGGCTACAGTTAAAATAATCATCCTCAAGCATCAAAGGCGAGAAGATAATACCTGGAATGTGAAGATACGGATTACGCACGAACGTCAATCTTCATATATTGCGACTACTCACTATGTGGGAGGTGAGTTGATAAACAAGAAGACTTTTGAGCTAAAAGAAAGGAATAATCCGATTTATGACCAAGTAATGCTCGATGTTCTTAAAATTAGAGCCGAACTTTCAAAATTGGGTCACTCTATTGATTTGTATTCTGCTAAAGGATTATGTGAACTGATGAAAGATAAACTTTCTAATAAGCCTGAAGGAATTAACTTTTTCGACTTTGGTTATGCTTATGCGGATAAGGTTTTGAAAGAAGGTAGGCGGATAGGGGAAAATTATCGAATTGCTATTAGCAAGTTTGAGGCATTCGTGGGAAATCGAAATTTATGTTTCTCGGATATCACATCTTCTCTCTTAATTAAATTTGAAGAAGATTTAAAGAGTCAACGGTCAAAATGTGGTATTGGAAATATTTCTGATTCTGGGGTTCGGCTTTACATATCGAAGATACAAGCGTTATTTAATCGGGCAAAGCTTGAATATAACGATGAAGATGCCGGAATAATCCGCATTTCCAATAATCCCTTTGCTAAATACAAAATTCCAAAGCAACCGATTACAAGAAAGCGTTCTTTAACGGATGAACAGATAAGAGCTATAAAAGAGTATCGAATACCGGAAAATATGTTGGGTGTCATTATTGCCAGAGATGTGTTTCTGATGTCGTTCTTTATGGTTGGAATGAATACCGTTGATATGTTTTATTTGAATCCCCCTGTTGATAATAGATTTGAGTACGAGCGGAGGAAGACAAGAACCAGGCGGGATGATAGGGCTTTTATTTCCATTAAAGTAGAACCGGAGCTTGAGCCTTATTTGGAAAGATATAAGGATTCAGTAGGGGATAGAGCGTTTAATTTCTTTATAAGATATGCGAGCCATAAGCAATTTGTGCATAAGGTGAATCTTAATCTGAAAAAGATCGGGAATGCTTTAGGTATTCCCGATCTAACTCTTTACGCTGCGCGCCACTCTTGGGCTACAATAGCAAGGAATGACTGCGGTATTTCGATGGACGATGTAGCAACGTCATTGAATCATAAGTCTGGGTATAATGTCACAGACACTTATGTTAAAAAGGACTGGAGCAGGATTGATAAGGCAAATCGGAAGGTAATTGATTTTGTGTTCCATCCAAAAAAGAAGGACGAAGAAAAAGCCGGGGAGTGATCCCCGGCTGGCTTTACTTTCTGGTATATATCACATCTCCTAAATAGAGGCGGTTTCCTTCTATTCTATACTGTTTTGTTTCAGAATTGCCGTTTTCATATTTGACATGGTAAGTGGTTTCGGTTGCACTCCAAGTGAGCCTTAGTACATTTTCCACTTCTCCGGCGTAGGTTCCGGTCCATTTCCCTGTCCCGTCTTTTTTGAGGTCAAGATAGAAAATCTCGACATCATCATCTATGGATATCCAAGATCCGATTAACGGAGAGTTGTTGTCATCTGATTGATCGTCACTGGAACACCCACCAAGGAGGAGGGGCAGTAATAATGTTAATGCGAATAAATACTTTTTCATTGTATATTAAAAGTTTAGATTATTTTTATCGGTTGAATATAATAGAACTTTCAAATAAAATATAGGATTCTTATATGTTGGGGGGTAAGTAGTGCCAATCCAATTTATTAAAGCAAATATATTTTAGGATTACTATATTTTTTAAAGTCAGGTGTAGGCTTATTTATTTTCTTGAATACTTTAGTATATTTTTCTTCCAATTCGCGAAAAGCTTTTTCCCAACTTACATAGTCCTCTGAAGATTTTGAGAGTAAGGCTACTTCTTGCAAAAAGGCTTCATTTACTATTTTTTCAGTCTCTTCCATATTTCCTTTTATATAGGCAATACAGGCATCTGAAAGAAAATCCTTATTATCTATCTTTTTCCAGATACGTTTAATATTGTTCGTCATTCCCCACACTTTAAAAAAGAGGATAATTTGTAGTACTCCGAATATAAGAAGTACGATAGTTAAAAAGTCAATCATAATTTTAGACGCCTCCTTTCAATGCTTCTGAGATGCTATCTGTTGCTGATTGTACGGTGCCCGACGTATTTCCATCAATGTCTTCTTTTGTATTATCGGTTCGAATGGCATTACCTATAATTCCAAATAACTGAAGGGCTTCCTTGTCATCTGTGTCTTTACTATATAAGATTTGCTTCATGTTTTTGTCGAAGACGTATAGATAGTTGCCTAAATCAAAGTTACCTCCTTTTGTCTTACATCTGAATTTATGTTTTGCTTCCCAACCAATGAAAGAACGGTCTATTTGATTGTTTCTCTCTTTTATTTTAGCGTATACTTCATCATTTTTTTTCAGCGTCTTATTAATCTTTTCTATGTAATTGTTTACTTTTCTTTTTGCTTCATTATATTTGTATACACCTAATGAAGAATAACTATCAGACCATATCTCCATTGCACTTTTCGCACTCTCGTATTCGGCTTCTTCTTTTTCGAGTTCATCAAACATGATTTTTACTTCATTTGCATACATCAAAGCTAATGTATCTGTATATATAGAAGTGAAAGCACTATCGATTTTTGTTTCAATAGGTTCATAGCTTTCAAAATCATAAAGCGTTTTGAACATTTCTTGTTTGATAAGTTTTGCGGCTTTTTCTTCTCGTGATTTGCATCCTGTCATAACTAATACAACAGTTGCTAAAAATAAAATCTTCTTCATAATCTTATATATTTAGGTTATTCTTTAATTCGTTGAATAAATCAGGATTATCTAAATCCAGGTGCATTGATTGAATTTCATAAGCTATTTTGCAGATAGACACATTAATACCCTATACATTACGAAGTCCCGTGTAGCGGATAAAGTATTGCGTTGACTATCAGTTTGATATGTTCGTTTTCTGAATTTCTTAAAACACAATCTACTATACAAATGCTGTTTTTAAGGTAGAATTGAAATGTTAATAATAAACTCTATAAATCTTTTGATTGATACGCAATCGCTATCGAGTCATGAAGATGTCTCGTGATTGTATCTTCTATTACTACATTTACGAAAAACATATCATTAGAACTTTTCTCTATGGTTCCCTTGATTCTTTTATGTTTTATATTCCATAAATACAGAACCTCGCTAACATCCACTTTTAAACTATCCTCACTTACTGTATTTTCAAACTCAGGGCTACCATATTGAGCATTAAACAAGTTCTTAACTTCATACAATTTACGTACTGAACTACTATACCCCTCCACATATTCATGAAAGACTACAGCAAAAAGCCTGTTATCATGTGTCATAATTGACACATCGTCAAATTCCACGTTTCCTATTTGCTTGTATTTTAATGGAATAACCCATTTAGAAGTGTCTTCCACGGAGATATACCCCAAATTAATCATCTCATCAAGATTCATCCCCCATTTCAAGTCTTTAAATGCTTTTATAGCTTGCTCATCAGTGTATTTATCCACTATGGAATTAATGGGAATATCCACACTCTTTTTGTTGCTATTACATCCAACTATTGCCAGTGCAGCCACCATTAAAAATAAAATCTTTTTCATTGTGCTTTAATATTTAGTTTGTTCTTTAATTTGCATTTATACTTTCCAATATTTTTATAGATTCTCTGTATTGGTCTGCTTGTGGAATTCTTTCAAATTCCACAGTCTTATCGTAATTCTTTTTAACAACTTCTTCGATTTCATTCAGCGTAACTTTAAAAAACTCTCTTCTACTATTAATCATATTGACTTTTTTATTTTCAAAAGCTCGATGTAAGGCAGCTTCCAATTTGGGAGCGTCGTCAGAGAAAATCATAGCATGAACATCGAATTTGAAAGGTACAGAAGCATCACCTAATTCATCCACTCTTTCCATAGGGTCAAGCCTTCGAGTCATGCCTATTTTATACACATTCTCACCAAATGAGCCAATGTTAGATATAATATACACATATCCGGCTTTCTTGTTAGCCTCTCGGTAATCAATATCCTTAATTGCAACGTCAAGTTCTGTAAGGTGAGATTCTATTTCTTGTCTCTTCTCTAAAAGCACTTCTTTTTCAATCTCATCACAAGATTCAAGTTGCTTATCTAATTTCAAAAGAGCATTAGTATAGTGTCTCTGTTCTTTTTCAATATCTTTTCTTGCTTCTTCTATTTCTTTTTGAAGTTTAGCCTCTTCACGCATTTGTTCTCGGATTCGCTTTTGCTCTTCTTTTTCTTCTTGCTTCTTTTGTGCATATTCATAAGCTAATTGTAACTCATCTATTTTTAAAGACAAATATTCGTATGAAATAGAAACAGCATTCTTTGAATTCATTTTATTTAATGCCTCATAGGATTTTCGCATCTTTTCAATGAATGCTGCAATATTATTGAATTTGACTTTGCTTATTAGCATATCACATTCATCATTAAAACATCTAAGTATTTGCTTTATATTTTGATTTGTCATAACTCTGCCTTGAGCTTCGCTTCCGTTTACAGTCCAGGTCTCTGAACATGTTGCTGCTGTTTTATACAAAATCATATTCTTTTGTTCCGTCCTAACAGCGTCTAACCTGTCTTTGTACATTTCAGAGTTGGCGAAATCGTAAATCGGAGAATACATACCAAATTCTTGGAGAAGTATTGTTTCGTCAAGTTCTACAATTTCTCCTTTTTTACTTTGTATTTCTTCGGACAGCTTATCAATTTCTGATTTTAGTTGAGCTATTTCTGATTGATGGTTCTCTCTTGCTTTTTCAGCATGTTCTTCTTCAAGTCTGATTTTAGATAATATTTCATCTTTCTTGTTATCTAAATTTGCTATCTCTTTGAATTTGGAAAGAGATTCACACTCTTTTTTAAGCTCCTCAATCTTTTGATTGAGTTCTTGCTCTTTATTTACCGAGATTTCCAAATCTTTTTTCAAGCAGGTTATTTCTGCAAATTCTTTCTGTTTTAGAAAATCAAAAAATGCCATAATATTAGATAGATTTAGAATTATATTTGTGTTCTTTCTAACCTTCCTACAACTTTATACAAAAATTTAATTTGCTCCCCTTCTATCAGCATATCAGGATACTTTCTTCTGCCATCAGGGTTGATGGCATTGTTATATGAAACCAACTTCAATTTTCCATCTTCAATATAGATCATTTTTAAATACCGATCTTCATTTGTAATTACTACATAAGACTGCCCCCCTTCAATTTCTCTCTTATCTTTTATCTCTCTAACAAATACAATATCCCCAGAACTGTATTTGTCATACATCGAATCTCCATACACAGTCACTCCATAGCATCCAGAGAAATTTGGTATATTAACGTAGCCTAATATTTTATTTTCGTCTCCATCAAAACCAATTCCATGACCAGCAGATACGCGTATATCGAGTATTTTAATATCTTTATCTGTGATTGGAATAGATGTGATAGTTGAAGTTGTAGGCGTATTAAGGCTAACCCCATCTATATCTTCATCTTCAATAATAGCATTCCCTCTTCCTGTAAGGATGTAATTGGCATTTACATTCTTGTATGTATTAAGAAATGGCATAAGTATTTTTGTGGATACCTCACTTGTTTCCCCATTTCTTAATTTCACCATCATATTTTTGGTAACTCCTTCTATGTCCGTATAAACTCTATAATCGGTCAAATTTAGGATTTCCATAACCTCATAAAATCTCTCTTTTACAGAATTTCCCATAAACTATACTATTTTTATTTGATAATATCTAAAAAGATACTATCTTCGCATTAAAATCAAGTTGCGGATGATTTCGACTAATAAGTTTAACTGTTCCCGTAAGGAACCATATAGGCGACTAAACCTCAAACCGCAACTTTGGAGCTAGTCGCTTTATTTTATTATTATGATACGAGAAACAGAAGATGGCGGGCTTGAATTAACAGACCCTGAAAACGACAGAAAAATAATTAATGAAATACTCAACGAAAATAGAGCAAAACTCAATTATTTAATAAGCAAACAAGCTCTAAGAGTATCTTATATAGCCATTTCAATAAGTATTGCGGCAATCCTGTTGCAGCTAATACGGATATTATAATGGCACATTTTGCTATCTTATTAGCTTTAATAGCAGCGTGTTTACTCTTGTTATCTAATTCTCTATCATATTCCTCTCTTTTTATCACATCCAGCCTATCCTTGCACTCTGCGAGTAGAGGTTCTATCTGGTTAGGAAACAGTATTTGAATGCACCCGTCATACTTTTCACCATTTTTTCCAACTCCACCTCTTGATAAATTGGACGCACATCGTTCCTTTATTTCTCTCTTAATCGGTTCCCAATATGCACCGGCGATTTTTATTCCTTCTGTATCGTATATCGTTTTATCCTCTCTCAACCTCTCTAAAACAGCTATTGAGGATTCTAACTTTCTTCTGTTCCATTCCATAGCTTTATATTATAATAAGGTATAAACTACTCTAATAGTTAAATAATGTTTTGTGTTATCTAAAAAGATACCTATATGCTTGTTGGTATCTAAAAAGATAGTATATTTGCATCATCAAACAGTGATAACCTAATCACTTTTGCAAAGAAACGAATTTTGCTTCTTATAAGCAATAGTATAAACATATTAAAAACGCACGATTATGAAAACAAGAGAATTTTTACACGAAGTAATGTCATTGGCTTGGCAGTTCGTAAGAAAGAATGGCTTTTCAATGTCTGAAGCTCTAAGGTCTGCTTGGGTAAACATGAAATTGAAAGCTGAGATGAAAAAGAAGATCGTCAAGTTTTATTTCAAAAAAGTAGACGGTTCTGTAAGAGAGGCGTATGGTACACTCAATGAAAAGTTGATGCCCGCCATAACAGGCAATGACAAGAGAGCGAAGAATGATACCGTCCAGACTTATTATGATACAGAGCGTGGCGAGTTCAGGTGCTATAAAAAAGCTAATTTATTATCAATTGCTTAATACTTACGATTATGACTACTTATGAATTAGAACAAGGTTTAAATGCTCTTCGCAGGGACTTGGTAGCAGTTGAGGGCATGGACGAAGAAACTGCTTGTAGAGTTTACAACGTAGATTGTAAGGCTGATATTATTGAGGTGATAAAAGAAGAGATTGAGACTTATGAAACTATTCTTTTAGGTTCTGACTCAGGCGAAGATAGCGGTATGGATTACGATGCTCTTTGTGAGGTTCAAGCTTTGAGCCGATACGCATAATACACGGTTATGCAACGCACGACAGCCCTACTGACGGATTGAACGGCAACCGATAGCGAGAATCGGGTAGGGCGCTATTGATTAAGCTCTTTGACAAGATTGTGAAAACCTTTACGGTGTAATACTATAAGCTGTACAAGGTTGACTAAAGATAACGAACGTACATAAGCAAGTTGGAGCTTGCGAGCTGTACAATGTATAACAATTAATAGAAAACACCGCAAAGAATCGTCCCAGAGCAGTAAGAAAACGGGTTGGGCGTCCGTACTGTTTTCGACCATATAGCCTGTACTGAACTTGAAATATGAGTTCTACCAAGCATAACAGCTTTTCTTCAATGGGGGTACAGGCACTAACTAATACACATAATTATGAAACTAATTCAATTTATCTTAGCTATACTGGTGACAATATGTGCTATCGGTATGCTATACGGGGCTATTACTACTTACAGTCCTATGAAAACATTCTCTATTACAATAATGAGTATCATTTTTATTGGATGCGTTTCGTTTGTGATACTTGCATTCAGGGAATTAAGAACAAATTAAACGTCTGAGGGCTGGTAGTCTTTGAGCTTGAACTCTGTATGCTTAGCGACCTACTATCCGGCCGATAGCAAGGAAATACCGTACAGGCAGACGTTTAGATGTTTTGTTTGTCGTGTTTTATTTTGTGTTTGTACTGGGTGTGCCGTTCGTGAGAATAGTACACCTTTCTTATTCCGGATGGTTAGCTTATCGGTTAGAGCTTCGTGTTGCGCAACCAATTGTCACGATTGAGAGAGGTTCGACTCCTCTACCATCCACAAATCATTAATTAAACAATAAGTTTTATGGCAACAATCAGAGAAACGATTTTAAAAGTAAAGCCGGGAAAACAGAAGATTATCCCACTATCAGAAGTTGAGGTAACTGGCTACAGGCAAGAGGCCCATGAGATAAACAAGGAATTGAGAGAAAAAGGTGTTGTAGCTCCGGGTGGTAAGAATGTATATACCATTTCGAAGAATAAGTACACCAATTCTATGTATATCGTCAATAACATGACTAAGTAGTGGTCTAATTTACACGATTATGGAAAGAGTATTAACTGAACTAACACCCGAATGCGAGATTACAGCACGGATGTACGCACAAGGGTATGAAAAGAAAGAAATTGCTGATCTCAAATGCCGGGCGGTTAGCACGATAAACAACCAACTACAAAAAGCATTTGAGGTTCTTCAATTAAGGAACGGGAGAGAGCTTGCAACGCTTGTGTTTGAGAGAATATCGGGTATAAATTTAACGATGAACTTTTCACCCATTGGCCGTATGGTGGTTGCCTGCTGTCTATTATGTGTGTTTTCTTTTTCGCTTTATCACGAACAAGGCGATATGAGAAAAGGAAGAAGAACGAGAGTGGAACGAACAGAAAGAATAAGGAGGTCTTATGATAATACAGATGCCGGAGGAAGTTTTATTTAAACTGGTGGACTACGCTAAGGGATTAGGTAGAAAGGAAGAACGCATTGATTCGTTCAAAGAGCCCAAATTTATAACCCAAAATCAAGCTCACATTTCTTATGGAAAGGGGAATGTTGCAAAATGGGTCAAAGAAGGCATTGTAAAGAGGTACAAGGATGCCGATGGAAAGGTGCGCTCAGGTGTTCGATACAATGTAGTTGAACTGGATGCGGCAGCTTTCAAGTGTAATTATATGAAAACGTTGTCTCCACTGGCGAAAGCTGAAATGAAAGAAATTAGTAAATAACCCTTTAAATTTTATGATTATGTCCTTAATTAAGAAATCGAATGAATTAGTAATCCCCACCACCGTAAAGATGATGATTTACGGTCAAGCAGGTATGGGAAAGAGTACAGTAGCATTGAGTGCTCCGAAGCCTTTGTTATTAGACTTTGATAATGGTGTTAAACGTATGAATATGGCGCATCTGGAAAACATAGATACCGTACAGGTCACTTCATGGAATGATGTTCAACAGGTTTTGCAAGAAGATTTATCGGCTTATCAGACAATGGTAGTAGATACCATTGGTAAGATGATGGATTTCATTATTACTTATAAATGTGGCAGCCGGCAACCGTCTATCAGGGATTGGAGTGGTATTAATGCTGAGTTTTCATGGATGGCAAGAACACTCTCAAGTCTGAATAAGCATATTATTTTTGTCGCTCACCGTGATACGAGAAAAGAAGGTGATGATACAGTATTTATTCCTGCTTTGCGTGAGAAGTCCTACAACTCCATCGTTACTGAACTGGATTTGCTCGGTTATCTCGAAATGAAGAGCGAGAGAGGCATACAGAGACGCACTATAACTTTTGATCCTACTTCAAGAAATGACGGTAAGAACACTTGCAATCTTCCTTCAGTGATGGAGGTTCCTACCATCCTTGACAAGAATGGCAATTCGACTGCCAAAAACGACTTTATCACTACCAGAATAATCAATTCGTATTTGGGTATGCTTGCCGCCAAGAAAGAAGCACAAGAGAAATACGATAAGGTGATAGAAGAAATCAAAGAGAGTATTGAATTTATCACCGATGCCAATTCTGCTAATGAATTTGCTTCTCACATCAATGAATTTGAACACGTTGGTAGTTCTTTAATGATGGCGAGAAGCTTGTTTGCTTCAAAGGTGAAGGCTTTGGGGCTGGTCTTTGATAAAGAAACTAAAACTTATTCAGATGCAGCAGCCTAATTACCGCATATATGCAACACTTTTAGACGCCTTTTGGGGGTATCTGAATAGTGATGTGATTTGGGATAAGTATTGGGGATGGAGTGAAAATCCTCCCCATACCCCCGAAGAGTTTCACGAGCAACAGTTTCAAGAACTGATAAACTGTATCAATCGTAAACCTTTCGACAGTGAAGCGGCCGACAAGGGCACAGCCTTTAATGAGTTGGTGGACGCTCTTATAGAAAATCGCAAGCCGAACGGTATGGATGTAGAGCGAAACAAGGATAATACTTGCTATACGGTTGTTTACAATGACCGCACATTTGTTTTTCCCATTTCTCTTTGCCGAGAATTTGCTGATTATTTCAAAGGCGCATTAACCCAGCAGAGGGTGGAAGCGATTTTACCAACAGTCTATGGTAATGTTTTGGTTTACGGTCTGATTGATGAATTGATGCCTACGAGCGTTCATGACATCAAAACTACCGGTAGCTACACCGTAGGAAAGTTCAAAGACCACCACCAACACCTGGTATATCCTTACGCACTTATGCAGAACGGATCGGATGTACGGACTTTTGAGTATAACATCGTAGAGTTTAACAAAGGCGGTTATGTGGTAGATACCTATACAGAGACGTACGTTTTCAACCCAGAGCGTGACATACCAATCCTCACTAACCATTGTGAAGAGTTTATCCGGTTCTTGAAAGAAAACAGAGAACTTATAACCGATAAAAAGATTTTTGGAAATGAATGATGGAGTTTATGTTGATGAAAAGGGTAGTGAGGTAATTGTAATCAATGGATTTGAATATTCACGAGAAGAGTTTAATACCATTGCTGATATATGTGGAGATTGTAATATATGATCTATGACCTCAAAAATGAATATCAAATACCCCAATTTAAAGAGTATGTAAACAAGTTGTTTAAAGAGCGTGCGGTAGTTGAAGTGAAAAAGAAACTACCTAACCGCACGCTTGCCCAAAACAGCTACTTGCATCTTCTTTTAGGGTATTTCGGTGGTGAGTACGGTTGCAGTCTCGACGAAGCAAAAATTGATTTTTATAAGAGGACTTGCAACCGTGATTTGTTTGAACGTAAGACGGTCAACAAGAAAGGCAATGAAGTAACCTATCTGAGAAGCTCTGCCGAACTGACAACGGGGGAAATGACCCTGAGCATTGACCGTTTCCGTAATTGGAGCGCATCGGTGGCTGGTATCTATCTGCCGGCTGCAAATGAACATCAAATGCTGATATACGCCCAGCAGGAAATACAAAGAAATCAAGAATTTATTTAGTTATGATAGAAACAAGAAAAACAGAAATCAGGTATGTGACATCTGACCCGAAAAAGATGCTCAACATGTACCTTGCAAAACGTGTCCTCAAAACATGGGAGGAATCTTTCATTGATGAAGATACAGGTGAAACAGTAACCATCGAACGGAATGAAATTCTTTTTGACCGTGGCACGCTGATAGACCAAGACACTTTGGCGAAAATTCGTTTCAGTATGGAAGCTGACGGCATTAAGGAAGTGGAAGTCAGCAACCAGAACCGCTTGGCATTCGAGAATGAGAACAGTGTTTTATATCCGTACATCGCTCAAGCGCAAATAGGTGACAAGAAACATAAGTTCCTGCTGTATGCCACCGGATTGGAGAATTCTTGTAGTATCTTGAAAGACTACATCGAACTAAACTATATGTTTGGATTCACCTTGACAATGATAAAGGAGTTCGATTCTTGCGTGATTCTTACTGACAACTTGAAAGAACGCAAGGTTGATGATGCTTCGCTTGCCTATCTCAAAAATGAAATCACTATGGCAGAATACGTTGATAAGATGGACGATGAAACGGAAGATAGCGACGAAGAATCTAAACCGGATGAAAAGAAATTCTACCAGATTGAGACGAAAATCACATTCACGGATGGGGAGAATGAAGACGAAAGGGTTCAGACTTTTGTCGTGAACACCTTCAACGTTGACAGAGCGATGATGCTTATTACCCACTATCTCAAAAACAAAGAGGAAGAATGTGAGAAACAAGCCAAAGAAAAGGGACATGAGTTCAGAAAGAGGGAAATCCATACAGCCATTGAATCTGCTAAACCTATCCCGGTCGGGCGGTTTATTCCGAAAGAGTTTTCAATGGCTTATATGGAATAACTTTGTTAACCTGCCTGTCCGGTCTGTGAAGATGGGGCGGGCGAAAATGGGGGTGCGCAGTGGAGTGCTTTTGACTTTCGAGAGGTGCACATGGTAGAAAGTACGGTACGGGAGATATAAGGAGTAATTAACCTTAGAAGTAGCGCAAAAGGATAAGTCCTTAATTGGGTGTTCGAATCGCCCCATCTCCACATAAATGTGAGCCACACATAAATGGCAAGGGTTAGTAAAGAATGGTTGTGCCCCGGAGAATACGCTTCGGGGCTTTTAATTGGAAAACTATGAATGAAATATTAACTGGCAAGATTTGTCCTTATTGTGGTAAGCCAACTGAATACATGGATAGTTCCATAATCTACGGACGCTCCTACGGCATGATTTATCTGTGTCGTGATTGTAGAGCTTACGTTGGTGTACATAAGGGTACAGACCAAGCATTAGGACGTTTGGCAAATGCGGAATTAAGAGAAGCTAAGAAAGAAGCCCATTTCTATTTCGACCAAATAGCGAAAACTGGACTTATTAATAAAATTTGGAAAGAGTACATTCCTAATACCTCAAACAGGAACAAATCCTATTTATGGTTATCTAACCAACTAAACATACCACATGAGGTTTGTCACATTGGAATGTTCGATGTGGAGGATTGCAAACGAGTTGTTGAACTATGTAAACCAATAGTAGAATGCCGTACTACATAAAACGAACAAAGGCTAAGAAAAAAGACAAGCCTTTACCTCTGTTTGATAAAGCAGGGATAACAGTAAAGAAGAAGCCGGATTTGAAAGCTAAGCTCGACAAAGAGTTTTCCCTTTTTATCCGGCTTCGTGATGCAATGCCAAACGGTTCCTTCCGATGTATATCATGTGGACAGATAAAGCCGTTTACACAAGCAGACTGCGGGCACTATTTCAGCCGCACACACCTGGCGACACGTTTCGATGAAAATAACTGCCATGCTGAGTGCCGTCACTGCAACAGGTTCAAAGCCGACCATTTGGAAGGCTATCGGGTGAATCTAATTGCTAAAATCGGTCAACAGAAGTTTGATTTGCTGAAAGTCAAAGTTGCCAGCACTTCCAAAATGACTGATTTTGAGTACGAACAGCTAATCAAGTATTACAAAGCACTTAATAAGAAGTTACGAAAGGAGAAAGGGTTATGAATGATTTGGAAGCAGGAACATTTGTTATGATGGTCAAGAATGATGATGGTTCATTCTCTCCGGTTGGATTAAGTAAGGAACAGGCTTATATAATTCGGATATTTCTTTCCAAACTTAGTGAGGATTCCCCTTTTATCATTAAATCAGAAGATAGATATGTACAAACTACGTGATTACCAACAGAAAGCCTCTGATGCTGCCGTTTCTTTCTTCAATAACAAGGCGAAGAAAACAAATGCCATTATGGTGTTACCTACGGGCAGCGGAAAGTCGCTTATTATAGCGGATATAGCCGCAAGGCTTGACGGACATACCTTGGTGTTCCAGCCAAGCAAAGAGATATTGGAGCAAAATTTTAAGAAGCTCTGTTCATACGGTATTCTTGATTGCAGTATCTATTCAGCATCCTTTAACTCAAAAGAAATAAGCCGGATAACATTTGCCACCATCGGCAGTGTGAAGAATCACCCCGAACTGTTTACCCACTTCAAGAACATCATTGTGGATGAATGTCATCTTGTAAACCCCAAAGAGGGAATGTACAAGGATTTTTTTGATGCAGTGAAGTGTAAGGTTCTTGGACTGACAGCAACGCCATACCGTTTAAGTTCCAGCCGTGATTTCGGCTCCATGCTGAAATTTATCACTCGGACAAAACCTCATGTCTTTTCAGAGGTCATTTATCATGTACAGGTATCAACCTTATTAGATATGGGCTACTTGGCGAAGTTGGATTACTATTCAATGAATCCTTCAGGGTGGAATGAACTTAACTTGAAAATAAATACTACTGGTGCCGACTATACGGATAGGTCAGTTCAAAAAGAATATGAACGGATAGACTTCTACGGTTATCTCGTTCATATCGTCCAAAGGCTGATGAATCCCAAAGCCGGAGGAAAACGGAAGGGTATTTTGGTCTTTACCCGTTTTTTGAAAGAAGCGGAACGGTTAACGATGTCAATACCCGGTTGCGCTATCGTTTCAGGTGATACTCCTAAGAAAGAACGTGAACATATTCTTGAGGCGTTCAAAGTTGGTGAAATTTCGGTAGTAGCTAATGTGGGTGTACTTACGACTGGCTTTGACTATCCGGAACTTGATACGGTCGTTATGGCACGTCCTACAATGTCACTTGCCATGTGGTATCAGATAGTCGGTCGTGCCATCCGCCCGCATCCTTCTAAAGAATGTGGATGGATTGTGGATTTATGCGGTAACATCAAACGCTTCGGTGAAGTATCTGATTTAAGGCTTGTTGATGGAAGCAATGGCAAATGGGCCGTTTACTCCAAAGGTAGACAACTAACTAATGTGAGATTCTAATATGAAAAGTATAAAAGAAGTAATTAAGGACATTGAGCATATTCCAAAGTGTCCCCAAAGTGGAGAATATAATCTGTATTACCTAATAAAATGTTTGTATGGCACGAATAAGAACAATCAAACCTGAATTTTGGGAAGATGAAAAGATAGGTAAACTACCAATTCCATGCCGTCTTTTCTTTATTGGTTGTTGGAATTTTGCTGATGATTTCGGAGTTATCAAAGGTAATGCTGCATTACTCAAGTCTCAAATATTCCCTTACGATGAAAATTTACGAGTATCTGAAATAAAAAAGTGGATAGATGCCTTAGTGGATGCCCGGATGTTAGTACCTATTATTCACGCAGAAGAAAGCTACTACTTTATCCGCACATTCCGTAGTCATCAAGTCCTTGATAAGAGATACGATAAGTCTTATATCGGTAAGGGTATAGTAAAAGAATTGATTAGTAAGGCTTTAAATGATAACGATGTGAACACTACGTCAACACTACGTGATAACGACGTGAACACTACGGAGGAAAAGGAAGAGGAAAAGGAAGATAAGAAAGAATCTCCTAACGGAGATAAGAAAGAAGCCAAAGCTTCTTCATCCGCTTCTTCAAATCCTGATTTTCTAAAATTCAATGACTGGCTAAAACGGAACGCTCCTTATTGCAGCAATGCTAAAAACTTCTCTTCCCAAATCACGGAAGCGGAGTTTCTAAAACTCAAAGAGAAATATACGGGTAAACAGATTGCTGACATCATCGAGCAGATAGAGAATCGAAAGGATCTACGTAAACGATATACTAACCTTTACAGGACTGTATTAAACTGGGCAAAAAAAGAATATGGAAATTAATGTGCAACTACGAGATGAAGATTCTGAGAAGATTGTCTTAGGTACTATTATCACTGAACGCAATGCGCTTGAAGAAGTGAGGGAGTTATTATCCAAGGATTCTTTCTATAATCCATTCCATCTTCAGATATACGAAGCTATCCTTCAAGTGGCATCGTCTGGCAGTCGGCCTGATGTGGTAGCGGTCAAGAATAAACTTATTGCTAATAGGGTGAAGTTTGACCTTATGGAGTATATGCGAATTGCTTCTAACTGTACTTTTGATTTATACCAGTATGCAGCACGGCTGCACGATCTGGCGATAAGACGTAAATTTTGGGATATAGGACAGTATCTTGTATCAAACTCTTATTCAGAAGCAGAGGATATTCTCGATGTCTCTAATTCGGTGAGTAATGAACTTGCATCGCTTTTCAAATCAAGTAGCACTACTATTTCAACCATTAACGATGGACTTGAAAGTGTATATGGCATGATAAATGATAATCTTTTAGGGAATAGACAATTAACGGGTATTCCTACTGGATTTGAAAAAATTGATTCAAAGTCAGGCGGATTGCAAAAATCAGACTTGATAATTATTGCAGGGGAGACAAGCCAAGGTAAGGCACTTCGTATGGATGAAAAGATACTTACTCCTAATGGCTGGGTCTTAAACAAAGATATAAAAGTAGGAGACAAAGTAGCTTCGATTGATGGAGAGAAATCAATTGTCCTTGGCGTTTATCCGCAAGGAATGAAGGATATTTATAAAATGACTTTTACTGATGGCCGTGTAGCTTTTTCAAGCGGAGATCATTTGTGGGAAGTTGGTGCATCTACTTTCAAGAGTGGAAACCGTATTTTGACTACTCTTCAAATTAAAGAAATGCAAGAGAATACAAGTGCATTTCACAATAGGATGTACGTCCCTATGTTTTGTGGTAAATTTGGAGAGAAGAAGAATTTTATAATTCATCCATATATTTTAGGCGTATTGATTGGTGATGGGTGTCTTTCAAGAGGGGCTACTTTTTGTAATGACGATAAGTTCGTTTTGGGGAAAATGCGTAGTCTATGCAAAATGCCGATAGTCAAGCAAAGTTCAGATGAAAGTGACAAATGCCCTACTTATCGAATATCTTACGGGCATAATCAAAAGATGACTAACATCTACTACGAGGAGTTAAGGCGGCTAGGACTATTGAATCATTTGGCAAAAGATAAATTTATACCTGAATGCTACTTAAATTGTTGCTATGAACAACGATTGGAACTATTGAACGGATTAATGGATACCGATGGCGAAGTTGATAAGTATGGAGGTATTCACTATTCTACCGTTTCGGAAAGATTAGCAAATGATGTAGTTTATTTATGCCGTTCTTTGGGTTATAGGTGTTCTATGTTCTCTCATAAAAGTGCAATCGGTGAAAAGATATATGAAAGTCATTATAGAATAACTATTGCAGGAGAAAATGAAAAAAATATCTGTACACTTCCTCGACGCAAGGAAAGAATAAAAGAGCGTAAAAGAATAAATAATGTTATCCGCTCAATAGAGTATATTGGCAAAGAAGAATGTCAATGTATAAAAGTTTCACATCCTCGTGAATTATTTGTGATTAGCGATTTTGTCGTTACACACAACACCTCTTTTGCGGTGTCTATTATGCGAAATGCAGCGTCTTTGGGCGCTAAGATAGCTATGTATTCAATGGAGATGAAAAAGGAGCAAATAACGGCTCGTATTCTCTCTATGGAAAGTGGGGTTCCGGCTAATCAAATCATGTATTCACGTTTGACTGATTCACAGATACAAGCGATAGATGTTGGAGTAGGTAAAATGTCGGGAAAGGGAATATACTTTGATGATAGAAGCACTTCTAATATTGATACTATCATTTCATCTATCCGATATATGAAATTGAAGTTTGGAATAGACGGTGCTATTATCGATTATCTTCAGATCTTGAATGTGAATATGAAGGGAGCTAATAAAGAACAACAGATGGGGGATGTGGCTAGGCGATTAAAGAACTTAGCTAAAGAACTTGACATTTGGATTATAGCCCTTTCTCAGTTGAATAGGGATACAATGAATCCGGTTCCTACATTGGGGCGACTTCGTGACAGCGGACAAATAGCGGAAGCTGCCGATGTTGTCATTTTGATCTATCGGCCTGAGGTTAACAATAAATCCTATCCGAACGATTTTTCTAATGTAGATACCAAGGGGACGGCTATGATAGATATTGCTAAAGGACGAAATATTGGACTTCTACGGTTCATATGTGGGTTCAATGCCGCTACGACTTGCTTTTATAATCTTGATTATGTCCCATTATTAGGAGGCAAACAATCTGGTGCAGAGGATGATAATCCATTTTAGATATGGTAGTTACAATTTACTGGGAGAACAAGTCTACTCCTGTTATCCGTAAGAGAATCCGTGATCGATTTGGCATTCCTCACTATATATCTGTAAATGGTGAGACTCAGGCAGAAATAAGTGAAGAAAATATGTCGGATCTGATAGAGTTGGTTAAACGAGGCTTTATAAGCTTAAGAAATAAATAAATCATGTTAGTAGGAACAACAAATCTTAATACGACGCTCAACCTAACCTACGTGTTGACTGACGTCGTGGAAACGCTTCTATACGATTTGAGAAGTGAAATGGGAAAACAAGGCTATGAATTGCGTCATGATGCAAAACGCAACTTCAACACTGCGATTTCCGCCATCCGAAGGCTAAAACAGGATGTTGACAAGACGCAATTATCCACACAGGAAAACTTCGGAAATGACTCTGATTGTCTTCTTGCCTTCATTAAATTGTTAATAGATCGCTGCGGTGATGATGAGAAGAAGATGTTTGAGTTTTATAATTATATCAAGCGGTTCCCGTCGCAACTCGGATTGGAACTATCGGATGAAAAGTGTGTGTTTGCGCATATTTTCGAGAATAAATAACCATCATAACTAGAAAGAAATGAAGAAATCAGAAAGGATAGAATATTTAAAAACTTACCATGCGTCGGCTTGGAGTTCTACAAGGAGAAAGGTATTTGATGAGTTGTCCGACAAGCAAACAATGTTTTGCTGTTGTGGCAAATTAGCTACTGGACTGCATGAACAGAATTGTCGGAAGTTTAATGGCAAGGTGGATAACGAATCGGCAGAAAGATTAAAGGATTTGATAAACAATTAGCGTAAAACTAAATAGATATGAACAAGATTAAATGTAATTGCAATAGTCCACATTGTAAGGAATGTGAAAACAGAAGAATTGTAGAAACAGGGGTTAAAATGGTTTTAGAAGCTAACGAACTTTCTCTCGATTTGCGAGAGAAAGCGCAACATTCAGAAAAACGTCCTACAATAAAAGAAGTTCCCGGCTTCAATAAGCATGGTCAATTTTATGGTTTTGATTAACTAATAACAGTATAATAATGAATAAAATAGACTTAAACGCCCTCCGTGATAGGGCATACAAAATCGCTTGTGAACATGGTTTTCACAATGAAGTATTGAGTAACGAACATTGCTTTTGTCTTGTCATAAGCGAGTTAATGGAAGCTGTGGAAGCAGACAGAAAAAGTAGACACTTTGATAAAGAAAAGTATAAGATCGGTGAATATAGCGAGTGTCAAGGGTGGCTAACAAATGAAGAAAAGTTTATCAACGTATTCAATAGATATATCAAAGATACCATCGAGGATGAACTTGCCGATGCAGTTATTCGTCTATTTGACTTTGCAGGTCTGCGAAATATTTCTCTTGAAATTGCAACTAAAGATATAGGTGATTGCATCGATGATATGGCAGAATCCTGCAAAGACGAAACATTCACAGAGTCCATTTATGCCATATCTACACTTCCTGTGAGGTATGATGGCTTATATGACTTACATACTACCATTAACGATATGGTACTGTCTATCTTCGGACTTGCCAAACATCTTGAGATTGATTTTATGTGGCACATTGAGCAGAAGATGAAGTATAATAAACTCCGTGAGAAGATGCATGGGAAGAAGTATTAATCTTCAAAACAGATCAAATATGAAAACAAGATTAGCAGAAAAGATTCTTTATGTTACTTCTGTATTCGGAAATTGGGATAGTAATTATCAGCCCTATTCCGTTCCACAACAACAAAAGGCTTTGAAAACTTTGAAAATTCCAATGGATATTAGAAGAACAATGTTGGAATACGGAGTATTTGGGAAAATACCAGTTGAATACAGAAGGTATAATCCGATTGAAATAGCACAAATCATGCTTAGTAAAAATATGAATCCCGCCTCTGTAAAAGAGTTCCGTAGATGTATGAAGCAAATTCTAAACAAATAATTCAAATCAGATTAGTAATGAGCAAAGTATATTATAGCCGTCGCATTTGGCTTAACTCTGAAAATTCACGCTCGACTGGGAGTGTCGTTTGCTTTGACGGCGAAACTGAATTTTCGGACGGTGCTGACCGGGATTCATTCATAGAAATTGCCGATTGCCACGGAAAGGTGCGGCTTCACAAGTCAAGCGATGATAGCGTAACCGAGTTTATACAAAAACTATCTATGCTGCGCAATGAAGTAGATAGTTACATCAATCATCTCAAAACTAAAGTAATTAACGAATAATAGTATAGAAATGAATACTATAGACCTGTTATACATTGATTTATTCTGTGGAGCTGGTGGAACCTCTACAGGTGTTGAATCTGCCCGAATAAATGGAGAACAATGTGCAAAAGTAATTGCCTGTGTCAATCATGACGCCAATGCCATTGCCAGTCATGCGGCTAACCATCCGGAGGCGATGCACTTCACAGAAGACATTCGAACGCTTGAGCTTTCTCCACTGGTTACACACGTACAACGGATGAAGCAATTATATCCGGAAGCTCGCTTGGTACTTTGGGCATCTTTAGAGTGTACGAACTTCTCAAAAGCCAAAGGTGGCCAGCCTCGGGATGCAGACAGCCGGACACTGGCTGAACATCTTTTTCGTTATATCGAATCCCTTAACCCAGATTATATCCAGATTGAAAATGTAGAAGAGTTCATGTCATGGGGCCCGATGGATGAGAATGGTAGGCCAATCTCCATGAACAAAGGAGAAGACTACACCCGTTGGGTGCATAACGTGAAATCTTATGGATATAACTTCGATCACCGGATAATGAATGCTGCTGACTATGGAGCATACACCAGTCGGAAGCGTTTTTTTGGCATCTTTGCCAAGAATGAGCTACCAATTGTGTTTCCAGAACCCACCCACTGCAAAGAAGGCAAGCAAGATATGTTCGGCAGCCTTGCAAAATGGAAACCTGTAAAGGATGTATTAGATTTTGAAGACGAAGGAACAAGTATCTTCACCCGGAAGAAGCCATTGTCAGAGAAAACACTTGAACGCATCTATGCTGGTCTCATTAAGTTTGTAGCAGGTGGAAAAGATAAATGGCTACTGAAATATAACTCAATCAACGGAAAGACTGGAAAACATATTCCTCCCGGAATAGACGAACCATGCCCAACCATCAGTTGCCAAGGACGTTTAGGTGTAGTAAATGCTCAGTTCCTTTCCAGATACAATACATGTCGTCCTCAAGATACTTGTAAATCAGTAGAAGAACCTTGTGGAGTGCTTACTACTAACAACCGATTTGCAAAGGTAGGCTGTCATTTCCTCTCAAAGTATTTCAGTGGTCACCCGGAAAGTAAAAATATTCCTATTGATGGACCCGCACATACTGTCAAGTGCAAGGATAATCATGCTTTGGTAGGTGCGAAGTTCCTCGCTGCGTATTATGGCAATGGCGATAATGTCAGCCAGGTAGATAAGCCATGTCCGACAGTACCAACCAAAGACAGGTTTAATTATGTGAATCCGAAATTTCTTTGCTCATACAACTTTAACGATGCTGGGAAAGATATAGATGCTCCGTGCCCAACACTACTGACTAAGGATAGGCTTTCGCTTGTAAGTCCGTTCTTTATGAATTATTATTCAGGTGGGGGGCAACATTCAGATGTAAATCAACCATCTCCGGCTATACTGGCAAACCCGAAACAACGCCTTGTTAGTTGCCAGTTTATGGATCAGCAATTCGGGCAAAGTAAGCCTACTGGACTTAACCGACCATTGGGAGCCTTAACCTCCAATCCAAAGTATAACCTTGTTAGTTGTCGTCCGTGGGTAATGAATACTAACTTCGGGAATATCGGTAGCCAGATAGATGATCCTGCACCAGTTATCACCGCCAACCGAAAGTGGCACTACCTGATGAATCCACAGTTTATGTCTGCTGGCGGCAATATAGAAAATCCATGCTTTACTCTCATCGCACACATGGATAAGATGCCACCTTACTTAGTATGTACGCAAGAAGGTGATTTTCTTATTAGGGTATATGAAAGCGATAGCCCTATGACTCGGAAGATAAAGGAGTTCATGGCTCTATATGGCATAGTTGATATCTTGATGCGTATGCTTAAGATACCCGAACTTAAACAAATCATGGGATTTCCAAAAGACTATAGACTGATCGGTACACAAGCCGAACAGAAGAAGTTTATTGGGAATGCGGTAGAGGTGACGATGGCACGAGTTCTCTGCGAAGCTGTCGGCAGGAAACTACGAGAATTAAGAAAAGTGACAGCATAGTTTAATTCAAATCGAATTAGTAATGAGTGAAACAAAAATCATATTAGATGCCTGTTGTGGCAGCCGAATGTTTTGGTTCGATAAAGAAAACCCTTTGGTCCTGTTTGCTGATATTAGAGATGAAGAACATACTCTCTGTGATGGGCGGAGTCTGAAAGTTCATCCAGACATTGTATCTGACTTTACCGATATGCCATTCTTGGATGAATCCTTTAAACTGGTTGTATTTGACCCTCCCCACTTGCTAAAGGCCGGTAAAGATAGTTGGTTGGCCAAAAAGTACGGCAAGCTTCCGGAAGATTGGCCAAGGCTAATTAAGAAAGGATTCGATGAATGCTTTCGCGTTTTGGAAGACTACGGAGTTCTTGTTTTCAAGTGGAACGAGGATCAGATAACAGTCAGAGAAGTATTGAAGGTTATTGGACGACAACCGTTATTTGGTCATACTACAGGAAGGCATGGTAAGACCATGTGGATGTGCTTTATGAAACTACCAATTAACGAATAACAGTTTAGACATGAATATAGATACAAAATTTAATGTAGGTGATAATGTATGCTATCTAAGTGGAGACAATATCTGTCATTCCACTGTAAGCAAAATAACTATTGAAATATCTCATATGGATAGGAGTTTCTCTATGGTTTATAAGCTATCTGATGGTTTTAGCGTGCCAAGAAACAATTATCCCCAATGGGATAAAAGGCTTTTTAAGGACAAAGAGAGTCTAATAAAATATTTATCAGAATCATAACAAATCAGCAATGAAAACAAAATTTGTAAAAACGACAGACCGTAAAGGCACTTATATCATTGAAGGTTCATCTGATGGCCAGTTCTTTAATATAAAGAGGTTCATTTGTCAAGTTCAAGAACAAGAAACCGAAAAAGAGACGCAAGAATTAGCTGATTTTATTTTATCAAAACTTAATTCCTAACCGAATATTTTTGATCAAAATAAAATATATATTTGCTGTTTTTATAAATTATATGTTACTAACCATATAAATTCAATTATAATGAAAAAGGGAGAAATTTACAAAGTTAGGGGCAAGAGGCACTCTTACTATTGGCATCCATTTGTTTTTTGGGAAGATATTGATGCTAATCATTTTAAAGGTGTGATGTTGACATCAACACGTACAAACTTTTCGAACAATGTGAGGATGAGTTATTCTTGCTTTAAGAGTGGTTTTGAGCTAGGCTATAATAATAGTCAATTTGTTTTAGCTAAATTAATTAAAGATGTACCAAGAGGTAGATTGATAAAGGTTGGAGAACTCACAGAAGAAGGACTTGAACTTATTGGAACACATATAGGTGAACTGCCTGATTCAACATGGAATGAAGTTAGACCTGAAGGAATACGAAATAGCTCTTTTACTCTATAATCAACAGAATTAACTATGTACAAAGAATATAACACTTTTTTTTATTTACCACGATTCCTAATAAATACGGGAGTGGCACCAACGGCACTTTAGCTCCTCTGGGTGCAAACTCGGTCTCTGCCTTTATTCTTGTTCCCCGGGAGTGCAAGTATTGTAAGGTAGCTTCTTTCCCTACTCTTGAGATGGCAGAACATTTTGTTTCTGAGAATCCCCGCATGACTGATGTCGAGATTATCACAGAATGTGAATTTGTAAAAGCATATAATGATAGGTTTTATCCATTTAACCGATTATAAATACTTAAGTCGTTATGATAGAAATATTAGAATTTATTTTTCAGAGTTTCTGGCATTGGCTAGGCACCGTAATACTTATAGCTGTCATTCCTGTTCCGTTTGGGAGTATTCGAACTCTGTTACGTATAAAAAGAGATGCAAAAAATAAAACTGAAAAGATATGAATAAGAAAAAACATGTTTTGGATTTCTACGAAGAGAATACTTCTCACAATAAAAAAGAATATTATGAAAGAAGTTTAATTGCTTTTGCCATAGTTGGGATTACTTTTCTTGCATTTGTTGCTGGAATTTTATTTATCGGAATTTAAAACTAAAACTGAAGAATAAATGAAAACATTGATAATTTATAATTCAACAGATGCACCTTTGCAGTATGCAATAGTAGAAGGTGATTATTCTGATTTAAACGGAATCTGTATTAATTCTTTTGATGAAGACAGAACAAAAGTCGAGAAAGCATGTGAGCTTCTCTTTGATAAAGATGGAAGATTTTTGCTTCCATTTTCTGAAGATATTTCCCAATTGAATACTAAAAATTGGGATGTAGCTGTCGTAATAACATTTATTCTTTGAATTAATGTAAAGTTATACAGAAATGAGCGAGATAAAGTTTAGATATAAATTTGATTCAACAGCCTATGTTGTAGACGAGAAATATTTTCTTCAAATAGAACGAATGGCAAAAATGAATAGTGAGAAAATAGAGAAGCTTGCTGAAAAGAAATTCAGAACTTATCTTAATAATGGTATGAATCCTATCAAACTGGAGTTTAAAATAAGAGGCGTGGATGAGCTAAGGGGATATTCTGTTGCATCCGAACTTAATTATAGTGAAAGGGGATACCCTATGTCTGTTCCGGAAAAGATAAAGTATGCTATTGTTGATGACATTGCAGGTTATGTTGAAGATAAATTTAAGCATTATAAAGACGATTGCCAAAAGATATTTGACGAAATTTACGGGAAATCAGAAGAAAGAAATAAAAAGAAAATAAGGTTTTGGAAATCTCTTTTTGCCATTACTTTTTTCGTGCTATTAGCTGAGTGTATTTGTAGAATAATTCAACAATAAAGACATGAAAGAATCACATGCAGGTATTGGGATATGTCATTGTTACCAATGTCGAATGGATAAGAAGCATTGCAGTTCTAAAAAAAGAAAGTTTGAGAAACGGGCTATAAATAAGTTCCGTCGGAAACAATTGAAATTAGATGAAATAATAAAATGCAATCGTTTTGGGAAATATTGGGCTTGATTTCAATAAAAAAATAGCCCGATAAAGAATTAAATAGTTAATAACCTTTTAAATGATACGATCAAAGCATTACAATTATCACAACCGGTCCAGTCCCGCCAAGCGAGAAAGGACTATATAAATCACTTCTGGCAGGAGATCGGCCGCCACGAATATGTATCTGACCGGCCGCATGAAAACATTGGAGATCATGAAACTCACCGGACATCGGTCAGAGCAAAACTTTTTCCGGTACATCCGTTTTACAGGAGATGATGCCGCACGAGCGATCAGTGGAGATATGTTTTTCAGAAAATAAAAATTAACTCAATAATTATGATAGACAATGATTTATTGACAGACTCAATAAAGTCTGCTTTGAAAGTTGAGTTCCTTTCGTCAAGTAAGGAACTTTTTTTGTATTCTAGAGCACTTTACTCGGCTGCAATCTGGGGGAGGAATATTGATGAAAGAAACAGGATTATTCAGGAAAGAGATAAGCCTTTAAAATAGAAGAGGAAGAATCAGACCGCACGACCAATCAAGATTCTTCCTCTCTTACACGATTATGATGCAAATATACTATTTACTTTTAAAATAATCGTGTTATGGTGAGAGAATTTTCAGCAATATCGGAGCTTAAATCTATCAGAGAGCAGAAATTAAGACTCTCGGAGAGAGAGCAAGAACTGATCAAACCTATTTTATCGGATCTTAATATTATTCCTGTAATATACAAATGGTACTGTGAGGTTGTGGGGAATTGCGGATTACCCGAAAGAAGGGCCGGTGCCAGCTTCCGCCAGAAATTCATTTTCATTATTCTGTTTCTTTATTCCCCCAGTACATTGGCTGGTGGTAAGATTGCAAAGGGGATTCGTGATATGCTTGCCGGTATATTGGGCTTTAAAGCTCCGACAGGAATTTCTAACCTTTGCGTTGATGTCATGTTTTACTATAACAATTATAAGGATTATCGTGCAGATATAGACTATCTTTATACCGAGATTATTAATCGGTTAAGATTCAAAGGGCTAATCAATTGAAAGCCGGAGTTTAGTGCTCCGGCATTATTTAATGATTTTTGTATATGCTTTTTTTGAAAATTGAGAAAATATTAAACATCTTTCTGTGTGAGAAAAATGTATTCTACGCAAAAATATCATTTTTAAAAATATGATCGAATGACCGTGTAATATTTTTAATGATTGCTTCTAATTCATATAATATATCTGATAAGTTTGAGGAAGATATGTTAATACCTACTTCGTTACATTTAGAAATAAACTCTTCCCATTTTATCATGGTGTAGTCTGATTTTGTATCATATTTCATTAAATAATTAATACTTGTAGCAATTAGCTCTACGGTTGTAATAAACTGACCATATTTATGATATAATTCAAAAAAAATCTTCTTTTTTGATGGATCCAATTTATCTATCTCTCTATCTCTTTGGCTGTTAAAAGGTTCACAATAATAGTTACATCTCTCATTAATTTTCTCTATTTGTGGTGCAAAATAATTCATCATCCATAATTGATAATAATGGCTTTGTATTTCATCAAAAGTGAATAATCTAATGTTGGTGTTTTTTGTGTACTTTATAGCACCAGATTGGAATCCGTTTTTAGAAATTATATATCCAATATTACATCCTGTTTCATTCATCACGGTAGTGAATGAATGAATTACTGATTGATTAATCGGTGAAGTCCAATTTTTGCACTCTACAATATAACTAATTTTATCAACACTATTTGGATCAATTGCGAATACATCTACTTCTACTTCTCCACGTGGGGTCTCAATAATCTTCTCAGTTTCAGCTTTTAATCCTATTTGATTAAACAATAAGCATACTTTATTTTGTAAATCTTTCCAATCTACGACTGGGGTAAAAATATTAAGTTTTATTTTTTCTTCCATTTATTGTAAAAGTTTAGAATACGTAAATAAATAGTGTGTTTACCTCAATGAAATTTATATATCATTCTCCTTTTTCTATTTATAGTATTCTTTCCCTCGTATATTCTTATGTTCCGGCATGTGTGGTTCTCCGTCAAAATGTATTTTACCTCCGCAGTAGGGGCAGGTGATGACATTCTCTAATTCATCGGCAAAAAAATCACCAACATTACATCCAATTACATTTGCTATTCTTTGAAGTGTTTCAACTGTTGGATTTTTATTGATGGATTGTGATAATGCCCCTTTAGTTATAGGCTTGCCGTTTTTACTTTCCCATTCATTAGCTATACGCTCAATAGTGTAACCATGTGCTTTTATTACTGCTTTTATATCCATATAAAACATGTTTAGTTATAACTAAATGCAAATATACAACTTTTTTGCATTTATTATATGTAATATCTAAACTTTATTATATATTTATATTGGTTTAACTAAACTTGTTCTATGTGTTAATGTTTGGTTAAAGCTAAATTCTTGCTTGTTTTTGTTTAGTTATAACTATATCTTTGCATTATCAAACAAGAAGTAATAACAATTAAAAAATATACGATTGTGGTAGCATCAGTGATTAAGCAAAGAACAATAGAAAAGTTCATCATGTCAGAGTTTGTACAAGGTAACTTAGATACAGAAGAACAAGTAAGCTGTGTGCTTATCCTGATTCGAAAGAAGCTGAATATGTCAGTAGAGCAAGCAAGTGACTTTATGAGAAAAGCAATTGGTATTAACGCTTAAATACACACGATTATGAAAGTAACGAGTTATATGAAAAAGCATAAATTAAATGAGTTTTACGTAAAGAAGTCAAGAGGTTATTATCTGGTAATAGATGGATATGATAATAGTATGGCATCTTTAGAGGTAACAGAAGAAGCAGCAAATAAGATGACAGCAAAACTGAATGCAATGAGAGGCAAGAGATTAAACATAGCACAAGTTGAACTGGCAGGGTGAAGACCCTGCACAATATGATTGATTATGGATGAACATTTGAAGAAGAGGTACGGTGTCTATGACGGTATAGATACAGGTACATTTAAACATATCCCTGAAATCAGTTGCTATAATAACAACTATTACATAGGTTTAAAGAGAGAAGGTAGTGTAACAAATGACTTGATTTTCGCACACAGCGATGATGATAATCTGACGGAGTATTACATTGTAAACGGCAATTCTGTTACATACATAGGGTATGAGTTTACAAATGAAGGTGTATTGAATCTTAGCGATGTAGAATTTACTTAAATATTAGCTTATGAACTCAACTAAAATACCTGACAACGCCAAAATAGTGCTTGAAATGACAGCTTTCGATGCGAAGTTTATCTTGCCTGCATTAGAAAAGCAATATTATCAGAAAGCGACTTGGGATATTACAAATCCGGGTGAATATCCACTGAAATATTGGTATGTACCCAAATCGAAAGAAGCAAAACAATTACTATCCACAATAAAGCATATCGAGAAGCAATTAAAAGAGCAAGGCTTATGAACTCAATAAATGTAAACGGTTGCAGCGTATGCCAACCCGGAAAAGAAAATTACACTACCTACAATACCAAGTTGAGAGGAAAGAGAGTGAGAATGTATCAATATGACTACCGTACTGAAAGCGGTGAGTTGTTTTCTTGTTGTGCATCGACTTTAGGGGCGTGCAGAGAGAAAAGGGATATCTGGTTGAAAAAGATTCTGTGACTTAAAACTGATTGTCACAGATAGAATTTGAAGATATTTCGTTATCTTTGGTTGTGGTAGTATCTTTGGGGTACTATCGCGGGTTAGAGAAGTCTAGTCATCTCGCCACTTTGACTTGGTGGAAATCGCAGGGGCGGAGCCTGCACCCGCAACAATGAATATTAATTTAAAAACGACACGATTATGAATATTCTTACATTAAGTATCAAACAGAAATATTTCGATGAAATCTTATCTGGTACTAAAACGCACGAATACCGTGAAATTAGGCCGATTAACGCAAAGAAGTATATCACTTATTTATGTGGTGGCAAAGAGTACAAGGTAGATGAAGAATTACCTGAAGAGGGTGAAGTTGAGTTGAAACCGATTAAGTACGATGCGATTAAACTTCTTACGGGTGCCTATAGTGGTAAACGCCCTTATATTATCGTTGAAGTGAAGAACGCAGAAGCGGTCATTCTCACCGATGAAGACGGTAATGATATTGTTTACCCCTATCAGGGTGAAGAATATCTCGCAGCCCAAATGGATTATACATTAGGTAAGATATTAGAAAAACATCTTTGATTGTTTAATTTAAATTTTATTGCTGAGTCGCAAGAAGAGTAAACAGAGTAGCTGGCCCCCGCAGAAATATGAACGGTGCCGGTGCAGGCGGTAGATTAGTCGCCAATCGTAGGGGTACAGCAAGTGCCACACAGTTAGGATCACGCAGACAGCGTTACAGTGATCTTCGTATTTCATTTGGATTGTCAGGTGGTTAGCTATGAATAAAGTAGAGCAAGCGAACCGGTATATAGACCTCATTCGGGTAAAATCGAATGAGGCTTTGCTGTTTTTATCACTTGGAAAAGATTCGCTTGTTCTACTTGATTTAATCTATCTGAAGTTTGACCGGATTGTTTGTGTGTTCATGTACTTCGTCAAGGACTTAGAGCACATTAACCGCTGGATAAACTGGACTAAAGCCAAATATCCGAAGATAGAGTTTGTGCAAGTACCACATTGGAACCTCACTTACATCCTCCGTGGTGGTATGTATTGTGTGCCTAATCCAAAAGTGAAACTGTTGAAACTGGCTGATGTGGTAAAGGCTATGCAGCTTACTCACAGAGTTTATTACACGTTCTTAGGCATGAAAAAGGCTGATGGTATGAACCGCAGGCTTATGCTGAAAGGGTATGAGGTAAACGGTTACGAGAATAACGGTATAGTTTATCCTTTGGCTGATTGGACACAAAAGGATATCCTTGCTTACATGAAGCAGCACAACTTACCCGAACCAGTTAGATATTCATTGAAAGCCAGTTCGGGAGTAGGCTTCAACCTTGATTGTATGCTTTGGATGGAAAAGAACTACCCGCAGGACTTACAGAGAATTTACAAAGTTTTCCCAATGGCTGAAAGAGTGCTTTGGGAATACTATAATAAACAAAAATAATAGGAGGATTGCCGAGTTAGACGTAGGAAGACAAGAGAACAAATTTACGCTCAAGCAGAAAGATTGAGCGAAGCGAACTGGAGAAGAAGAAATACATGGAGTAGTAGTGCAGCAAGTAGGCGCACAAAACAATCCCGCGATAATCTTATTGCGAGAGCCGAAAAGAATACTCTTCGACAGAGAGGGTTTGGATTAAGCAATGGCTAACATGGAACTAAGTAAATACATAAAGAGTGAATCGGTGGAGCTTAACCGCTCTGCCATTCACTTTGCGGACTACAACCCAAGAAAACTATCCGATGAATCCCGTAAGACATTAAAGCGTGGTATCAAGAAATTTGGCTTGGTCGGTGGTATTGTGGTGAATAAACGTACAGGACTAACCGTAGTCAGTGGACACCAGCGTTTGTCCGTCATGGACGAATTACAGAAGTTTCCCGATAACGACTACTGTATCCGTGTCGATGTCATTGATGTGGACGAACAGCAGGAAAAAGAGTTGAACATTTTGATGAACAACCCTAACGCACAAGGTACTTGGGATTTTGATGCTCTTGCCCGAATTGTTCCCGATATTGATTGGAAAGACGCCGGTTTAACGGATGCCGATTTGAACATGATAGGTGTCGATTACCTGTTACAAACCGAAGAAGAAAGCTCTATCGCAGACGCTCTGTCTGATATGATGGCACCAGTAACCGAGCAGAAAGAAGCTGATAAAGCTGTCAGGCAGTTAGAACGCGCCGAGAAGGTTGCCCATATGAAGGAGGTCAAGCAACAAGTAAAGGAGAACGCACAGAAGACAGCCGAAGATATGGATGCCTATGTGATGTTGTCCTTTGACACCTATGAAGCTAAAGCCGCTTTCTGTGAACGGTTCGGATATGACCCCGATATGAAGTTCATAAAGGGAGAAGTATTTGATGAACAAGTAGAAAGAATTGATTAATTTTTAGGGAGGAATGCCGAGTTAGAAAGAAAACATATGGTCAGCTATATCAACAGTCCAGACGAATAATGTATAATGCCGGGAGACAATACGGACTTGGTGCAGATAAACAAAGACGCATAAGAGATCGGACGAAATCCATAATGGGAAGATATGGTGCAAGAATAGATAGCTATTTCTCAAAAAGAGGAATTAATATCTATGGAAATAAGCCGGTCTCTCGCCGCATATATATGGGTAATAATAACGGATAATTGATTATGAGTAAAAGTGAATCTACAAATAGAAAAGGTAAAGGAGGAAGAAAGCCCAAGTTTGATTATACAAGTGAGGACTTTCTTTCTCTCGTGGAATCGTATGCTAAAAAGGGATTCACTGACAAGGAAATAGCCTACGCCATGGGGATTCTGCCGCAAACTTTCTGCGAAAAGAAAAGTGAGTACGCCGAAATATCCGAAGTCTTAGCGCGTGGGCGCGCGACCATCAATGCAACGGTAAGGGCTAAGTTCCTTGCTATGGCTCTTGGTGGAATTAAAACGAAAAGCACCGTAGTAAGAAAGCTCCGTGACACAGAAGGCAATTTGACCGGTGAGGAAGAATTGCAAGTAAATGAGAGTGAACTGGCTCCTAATTTGCAAGCAATGTCCGTTTGGCTGTACCACCATGATGAAGATTGGAGAAAGATTGAGCGCAAACAAGATGAAGACGCTGATATTCCAACAGACATAGAGCATGGCATCAACATTGATTCTTGGATTAAAGACAAGCTGAAATGATAGTACCTCAAGAAATTTACCATCCATTATACGAGGATAAGGAAAAATTTATAATTCTTATCACCGGTGGACGTGGTAGCGGAAAATCTTTCAATGCTTCCACCTTCATAGAACGGCTGACCTTTGAAATGACCCCGGTAGAGAAGATTGTACATCAGATTCTCTACACCCGCTACACGATGGTTTCTGCCGGTATGTCTATCATTCCGGAAATGATGGAAAAGATAGACCTTGACGGAACAACGAAGTATTTCAAGACCACCAAGACAGATATAGTCAACAAAATGACTAAAAGCCGTATCATGTTCCGAGGTATCAAGACCTCTTCCGGGAACCAAACGGCAAAATTGAAATCCATCCAAGGTATTACTACTTTTGTTTGTGATGAAGCGGAGGAATGGACGAATGAAGAAGAGTTCGACAAGATAATGCTCTCCATCCGTAAGAAAGGGATTCAGAACCGAATAATCATCATAATGAATCCTTGTGATTCCAATCACTTTATCTACAAAAAATACATCGAAAATACCCATAAACTCGTAGAGATTGATGGGGTGCAAGTCCAAATCTCCACGCACCCGAATGTACTTCATATCCATACTACCTATCTTGATAACTTGGAGAATCTTTCTCCAGAGTTTCTGAAGGAGGTTGAGGATATGAAGGTGAGCAATCCCGAAAAGTATGCTCATGTGGTTATCGGTCGCTGGGCTGACGTTGCGGAAGGTGCTGTATTCAAGAAGTGGGGAATTGTTGATGAATTCCCGGCTTGGGCTAAGAAGGTGGCTATCGGGCAAGATTTTGGCTACACACACGACCCGTCCGCTTCTATTCGGTGCGGTATTGTAGGTAACGCTCTGTATTTGGACGAAGTAGATTACCGGACCGGACTTCTTTCTTCTGACATTATCAAAACGCTTCGACCGTGGGGATTGAAGGTTATTGCCGATAGCGCAGACCCTCGTTTGATTCAAGAAATACATAACGGAGGTATTAAGATATATGCGGTGGAAAAAGGAGCAGGCTCTATCAATGCCGGCATCGATAAGATGCAGGACATGGAGATATACATAACCAAGCATTCGTATAACTTGCAAAGCGAGTTCCGAAAGTATGTGTGGGCGAAGGACAAGGATGGAAAGTATATCAATGAACCCGAAGACCATGATAACCACGGGATAGATGCTGCCCGTTATTATGTTTTGGGTGAGCTTCTGGGAAAGATTCAGAAGCCGAAAGATTTAACTGGAATATTCACACACTAAAAATATAAGCTATGCCATTGAGTTTAGAAGAAATATTAGTATTGCCCGATATTGGGCAGAAGATAAGCTACCTGAAGAAAGGTAGGAAAACTGAGCTTCCCGACCGCTGCAAGTTGTGGGATGATTGGAATCCGGAACGCCATGAAATCATGGTGGATAAAGAGAAGTACCCGGACAGGAAGGTTCTTGAAAAGGAAGCGGAGAAAGTTTTCGATGAGAAGACAGGTAATGCCTATGAAACCGAAGCACAGTACAGAACCGAACCGGTAAACCGTATCTCTATTCCCTTGGAGCAGGACATCGTAAACATTCAAACGGCTTTTACAGTAGGCACTGAGCCGTCTATAGACTGTACTCCTGCGGATGATGACGAAAAGAGACTCTTGGATGCGGTCAAAGCTGTATTTAAGTCCAACAAAATCAAGTATCAGAACAAGAAGATTGTTCGTTCCTGGTTATCCGAACAGGAAGTTGCCGAGTATTGGTATGCGACCGATGATGATTCGTTCTGGGCTAAGTTCTGGAAGAAAGTAAAGACTACTTTCGGGGGCAAGGTTAAGCCTACCAAGAAACTGAAAAGTGTGTTGTGGTCACCATTCAGAGGTGATAAGCTCTTTCCGTTCTTCAACGATGAAGGTAAGATGATTGCTTTCTCCCGTGAGTATAAGAAAAAACTCATGGACGATTCGGAAATTACCTGCTTTATGACTATTACAGACAAGATGGTTTATCAGTGGGATTTATCTAAAGGGTACGAGGAAAGGACCGTTTTCGCTCATGGATTCCCAAAGCTTCCTGTAGATTACGCTTACCGCCCTGAAGCATATTGCAAGAAGATTAAGACTTTTCGTGTACGGTTGGAGAAGCTTCTTTCCAACTATGCCGATTGTATTGATTACCATTTCTTCCCTTTATTGAAACTTATCGGTGACGTGGAGGGTTTCATGGGTAAGACTAAGGACAGGATGGTTAAACTTACGGGGGAAGGTGCAGACGCTCAATATCTAACGTGGTCGCAAGTTCCAGATACGATAAAATTTGAAGCTGAAACTCTTACCAATATGGCTTATGATATGTCCAATACTCCACGTATCTCTTTTGAGACATTGAAAGGCGTTGGCAAGGCTTCCGGTACTGCTTTCCGCTTTATGTTTATGGGCGCACATATGGCAGTCGAGAATCATGCTGAGGTAATAGGCGAGTTTATGCAAAGGCGTGTGAATTTCATTGTTTCCGCTTTAGGGGCAATCAATCCATCGGAATTCAGCAGGGCTTCCAAGACGATTGATATAGAAACAGACCTTGTACCATATATGATTGATTCGGTAGACGATAAGGTTTCTACTGCCGTCTCCGCAGTCAGAGGTGGTATCTGGTCAACTCGCGAGGGTATTATGTTTGCCGGGAACGCGGATAGAATCGAGGAAGAACTTGCGGAAATCAAAGAAGAACAAGAAGCTAAGAATAAGCAAATCGGAAATAAAGAACAGAAAAACGCTTCTTAGTCAGAAAAAATATGGGGTTTATAATTCGGGTACATGAAAAATAGGACCTTTGGCGGTGATTCTTCAGAGTTGCCGCTATTTTTATTCATAGTAAAATAATGAATAAATTATTTGTTAGTATTCATATTATTACTATATTTGCATAGTAATTAAGTCCAAAGCGTTATGAGTTACAAATCAGTGAAAGACGTTGTAACTATGTTGCAAGAAAACGGTTTTGTTCTAAAGAGTCAGAGAGGTAGCCACATGAAGTTTGAAAAAGACGGTAAAGTAGTTATCGTACCGAATCATAACAGCAAAGGCGTTGAGAAAGGCACTTATTACAGCATTTTGAGGCAAGCGGGGCTAAAGTAGCCCCCTTGTTCTCTTAATTTAAGAAGGAGGTAATATGAAAACAGTAGAAGTTATCGTTGAACACGCAGGAAAGAACCTGAGTGCTTATATTGAAGGTGCTCCCGTCATTACAGTTGGTAATGATATGAAAGAGTTAGAAGATAATATGAAGGAAGCAATCGAGTTGTATCTGGAAGATAATACTAATCCTTGCGAGGTGTTGTCTGGGGAATTTGAATTAAAGTTCAAAATTGATGCTGCTACCTTTATCAACTACTACAGCAACATTTTTACTAAAGCTGCATTGAGTCGGATTACGGGAATCAATGAGCGTCAGTTATGGCATTATGCTGCCGGAGTACATAAACCGCGCAAACAGCAGTTGGAGAAGATTCAGAAAGGTATTCAGTCTTTGACTAAAGAGTTGGCTGCTATTAATCTCTTGTAGTTTGGCAAAGATAGAGAATGAGATAGAACATGGTGTAATTTGCCTAAGTGTAGAAGACTTCTTCCTATGACAGATGATAATATCCCACCGACTGATCCAAGGCTGATTGAACTAAGGGTTTCATCAGAATTAGTTATTGAGTACGAAGAAGAATATTATCCGATAAAATACTAGTTGATATAAAGGAATAAATATTTTTGGGGGGTAATAAATTTTAGGCTTGCAGTTATTCTGTGAGCCTTTTTTCTGCCATTATCAAACCTTCTCTTTATTGTTCGTTATCACCTATTTAATTATTTCCTTTCCACCTACTTACTCACTACTTTTATACCGCATTTGTGACATCAAAGCGAAGGTCACGAATCAGAAGTTCAAATATTTATTAATCATCTGTATTGGTGGTATTTTTACTTCCGCAAATTGAATTTCAAATTTAATAATTCATACGGTATGAAAGGAAAAATCTTAGTAGCACTAAAAACGAAGTATAAAACCTTTGGGTTTGGTGATAAAGCATTTGACGGGGTGGCTGACTACTTATCTAAAACCGTTACTGAAGAAAGTCAAATAGAAACTGCTATTAGTGGGGTCGAAGGACTTTTAAAAGCTTTTCAAGGAGACATTGATACTGTTAGAAACGAAAAATCGGGTCTGCAAAAACAATTGGACGAATTGAAAAATAAAATCGAGAATCCTAATCCCAATCCTAACTCAAATCCAAAGCCGGAAGATAAGAAAGATGACATGGCGACCATCATTGCAAATGCGGTGAGTGCTGCTGTTAAGCCTCTTTCCGATGAACTCGCTCAGTTTAAGGCTGAGAAGTCACAGGCTACCCGGCAGGAGCAGATTATGGCAAAGGCAAAGGAGTATGGTATTCCCGAAACATTCGCAAAGCGTTATGCGATTCCTGATGATGTAGACTTAGACATTTATTTCAAGGACGCTAAACAGGAACTTGCCAATATCGGCTTTAGTGGTGTGACTCCTCCTGAATCAGCGGAAACAAAGATGGAGAAGGAAGCTGAATCTATTGCGAATATGATTTCGGAAGGAACAAAAACTATTGTTGAATCTAAAAAGTAAAATTTATGGCAGCAGGTACTAAGTATAACTTGACCCCGGAATACAAACCGGAAGAGTTCTACCGTGTTGAGACGGGTGTCAGAAAGAGCGGACCGTGGAAGTTGGATATTACCAACCTTGTAGTAGGCTCTGTTCTTCCTGTATTCACACCTGTACAAGCGGACTTGAAGAAACGGACACTCGTTCCCGTCCGCAATGTGAAAGTGGTTGAAGCTTATACCACAGGAGACTCTAATCTCACCATCAAGGTGGCAAAAGATTCTTTGGCTTATCGGGGTATGTTCATCGGAAGCGGAAAGAAAGGCGCAGAGGTAGCATCTATCGACAAGTCAATCAAGGATTATGATGTATTAACCATCAAAGCGGCTTTCGGAGAAAATATCGCTAAGGATACGGTTCTTTTCGAAGCTACCGCAGTGGGTGGAACAGTGAAGAAGAACACTGCAAACTTCGTTCTTTATGATGCGAAGAAAGTTGAGAGCGATGGAGCGGTTCTCTGCACTCTCTTGATGCAAGCCTATGAGGTAAAGGAAAGCAAGTTGGTTCTTCCGATCCATGAGCTGGATAAGGTGGGATTGACAAGCCGTTTCCAGTTTGAGTATTAATCATTAAAAGTTTAGATATGAATTTGACCATACAAACTTTATTTACAGATCCCAATATCGTTCAGGCGATTATTGACCGTGTCCTCCAGTTGAGACTGGACACAATCTACTGGAAGCAATACGGAGATTTCTTGGAAACTAAAACCCGTGTTTTCAAGACTTATCTTGGGACAGTAACGGGTGTTGTTGCCGGTTCCATTCTGGGTAAGAATGATCAGAAGCCTATTCGTGAAAGACGTAGCCTTGGAAGTGGTTATACTGAAATCGCCTATTTGGGCGACCGTTATCAGATGGATATTGAACGTCTGTCGCAATTGCAAGACATCATTGATAAATTCAATGCTGCCAATACCGCTGACCAGCGTACAATCTTACAGGAAATCATTGATTTTATTGTTGATGATTACCGTCAGATTTTGCTTGCTCCACACAAGCGTATGGGTATTATCGTTCCTGAATTGTTGATGACTGGTAAGACGCAGGTTCATTTGGCCGATAATAAGGAAAACATCGAATTGTTGGACATCGAGCTACCGTTCCACTTCCTTACTCCTGACGCTTCAGCAAAGAATGCATTTATCTCTTACTTGCAGCAGGAGATTCAGAAATTGAAAGCCAAATACGGTGTATTCTCCAAAATGATTATGTCTCGTGGTACGTTTATGAAGAACATTGTAGGGGCTTCTGAGTTCGGTGATAAATTCAAGATGATTCTTGGTGAGCGTGAGTTCATGGTTAATGCAGGGTTGGTGACTGACCAGATGGCATCCAGCGTATTTACTGGAATCGGGCTTCCTGCAATTGAGATCAAAGAGGACTACGTAGAGAATCAGGCGGGCGAGAACGTGCAGATTTACGCCGACAACCGTATCACCCTGTTGCAGACGGACAAGGTGATGAAGATGCGTCACCATAAGCCGTATGTAATGACGGACCCTGTTCCGGGACGTTCTTACAATACTGCTGAAGGTCAGATGTCGGTTTGCAACTATCGTGACGAAGAAGGTCGATACATGGAATACACCGCTGAGTGGATTCCTGAATTTATCTCTCCGAATAAGATTGTGAACTTTGATCTTTCAACGATGAACGCATGACGGTAAACGACTACATACAGCAAAAGTTTCAGACTTTCGGTATCCAGTTGTCGGAGGCTGACCTTTTGGATATGTGTCTGAACTCGAAGATAAGCGGAGAGGATGAGATGAACGAGGATTGCCAAACGCGGGTGTCCGTTGCGATTGCGAAGTTTATCCCCTCTCTATTGCTTCGTGCCACTTCAATCGGTGAAAGCGGTTTTTCTATGTCCTGGAACCTTCAGGGAGTTAAGGATTACTATTCATTCCTGTGCAAACAGTACGGGCTGAAAGACGAATTGAGCAACAAACCTAAAGTAACCTTCTTATGATATTTGCTCCACACATATTGCAGGTAAAGGTGATTAAACCAATGGAGAAGGATGAGTTCGGCAGGCCCATTCCCGGCACAGGTGGTGAAAGCTGGGAGGAAGTATGCAAATGTCGTTGTGATGATAACACTACCAAAGAGTTTAAGTCTGTCAATGGCGAAGTGTACCGACCTAACTACCATGTAGTGTGTGAGAAAAGAATAACTATCAAAGTAGGGCAGGAGGTTCGTTGCATGGATGGCGACAACGTGAGAGGGCAAGGTGAGGTTTACACGGTGAAGAGTACCAACTACTTCAACTATTCGGAGCTATGGATGTAGATTTCGATTTCTCCGATGTCGATTCCTTTTTCGATGAAGGAGAATGGGAAGTCGAGAAGAAAATGATAGATGTCGGTGATGAAGCCGTGAAGTACGCGGAGGAACATGGCGATTATCAAGATCATACACTTACTTTGAGAACGTCCAATGATTACGATGTCGATAAAAACGGTTTGACGCTAAAAAATGAAGTTGAATACGCTTCATTCGTGGAATCTAAAGGGTTTGATGTTTTGAGTGGTGCCGCTCTATATGCGGAGAAACGATTAAAAGAAGAATTTGAAAAATGAAATACAGAAAGAAACCAGTAGTAATCGAAGCTATTCAGCTTAAAGTAGATAACTTCGATGAAGTATGTGATTTTATGGGTGGAACTCCCGTACCGAAACATAATCTTGATTTCGGTATAGATGAGCATGGCAACACTAACGAGCCTTATCTTGGTGTGTACATTGAAACTCTTGAAGGCAAGATGCTTGCAAGTTATGGCGATTACATCATCAAAGGTGTGAATGGCGAGTTTTATCCTTGCAAGCCAGACATCTTTGAGAAAACATACGATGAAGCAGATAATGAATCATCAATGACCTTTGGTGATGCTATCGAAGTGCTGAAGCAAGGAGGTGCTATCCGCAGAAGTGGCTGGAACGGCAAAGGTATGATGGTATTCAAGCAAGTACCAGCCCATATCGAAAGTGACATCATTCCTAAGATGCAATCACTTCCTCAATCAGCAAAAGAACTTATTCTGAAAGGCAAGGGATTCATTGACTACACAAGCCAGTGTCTTATCTACAACGAGAACACTGGGCGTGCTGATTCATGGGTTCCGTCTATCAGTGATGTGTTTGCCGAAGATTGGGAGATTGTAGAATGATAGTAACTACCGACATAGGAAACATCCTCTACCGGGACTGCAAGGCTTTCGGAATAGACACAGTACCCAACGGGGAAACGCTGACGGGCGAATTGAAATCCGAAAGAATTGTCATTCACGCGAAGAAGCAACAGCCGGGCACTTATTGGAGAAAGTCTTTCGCGGAAGTGAATCTTTGTGTTCCTGATTTAAGCGAAAATGAAGCGAACACCATCCGTTTGAATGAACTCGAAAGACAAGCCATGAAGATGTTCGATGATATAGTGAGTTCCTATGACGGTACAACTTATCGATACTCTATCGAATCAATCGGTACAGAAGCGGACACAGCTTTAAAGTGTCATTATGTGAATGTGAGAATTTTGTTTAATGTGTTAAATGTAAATTGAAATAATTATGGCAACAAAACCATTTATCGGATTAAAGAGGGTGTGGTACGGTGATGTAGTAACCACCGTAGCCGCTCCCGAAACAGGTTATACGGCAGCCGAGTTAAAAACTCAGATTGAGAAAATGACCGAGATAACCAACGTGCATCAGGACACTTGGGGGTACGAAGAAAGCGACCCTTCGGTAACTGACTACATCAATGAGCTAACAGGACAGCCGTACTATCGTGACGTAACGCAAGCGGGTATTCCTACCGTTTCCTTTACGCTTGGAGAATATGCTTTTGCCGACAAAGCAGCTTTACAAGGTGGTAAAGCAACAGCAGACGGTTGGGAACGTACTGACATGACAACTCTTGTAGAAAAGAGCATCGTAGCCATGACAAAGACGGGCAACTTTATTTTCATGCCGAAAGCCAACATTATCGGTAAGGGTAACTTTGTCGAGAAGAATATTGGCTTGGGCGTTTCGGCTGTTCCTTTGGAAACCGGAGTCAAGGGACTTGCTTCGGAAAAATGGTTCGATGGCTCAAATGTCAGACTTGAATAGTTTTAAGGTAACAGATTGTTTTCGGATGGCGGTGGGTGGTTGCTCACCGCCTTTTTAATTTACGCTTATGGATGCAGCAAAAATAGTAAATGCAGCCGTTTTGGGAAAGGACTTCGAGACGGTTATAGTGAATGGCAAGGCATACGTGATTAACCCTCCTACAATTCATAAGATGGCAGGTGCAGGGTATTATCTGTCCGATTTAAAAGGGGCTACTACCGTCATGGATATGCTCCGCTCGCTGAAAGATGTAAAACAGGCTTCTTTGGCTTTGTCTTGGCTTATTAAAGGGGATGAAAGTCTTTCGGATGAGCTTGCGAGAGGGGAATTTGACGAAGTGGTAGAAGCGTTAGCGGTCGGTCTTTCAATGGTTTCAACGGAAAATTTTCACAAGCTGTCAGTTTTAGCCAAGAACGTAGCAACTCTGACAGCAAAGCAACGGCAGTAGGGAATAATTGCCTGCTCGGACAGATTGCATCGTTCATGGAAAATCTGCATCTGTCTTACGATGAAGTAGTGTACAAAATTCCATACCGAAATTTAGTCATCATGCAAAAGGACAAACTTCATACCGTCTATGGTGATGTCATGGAAGAGATATCAGAAGAAGAATATTTTAAAATGAAAGGTAAGAATCCGTTAAAGTAATTATATATGGCAAAACTTGTATTTCGTGTTCAGGCTGACTGGGAAGAAGTTATCAAACTCCGTGAGGAAATTGCAAAACTAAAGAACGAGTTGAAAACTATGGATTCAACTCAATCCCCTGCTGCTTTCAAGGCTCTCAATACTCAATTATCCGCTTCCACTCAACGGATGGATGAGCTGGTGAGTGAAGCTGCCAAAGCCGGTGCTGTCATGGAAGGTGACTTCAAGAAGAAAATCTTTGATGCTTCCCAAGTCGTAAACGGATTGTCAGAGAAGATTACACTCCAGCGTGGAACCATCCAGCAGTTAAAGAATGAATTATCCAGTCTTAAAGACAAGTATCGTGAAGCATTAAAACAAGATGGAGATACATCTTCTTTGGAAGCTAAGATAAAATCCACAAGTGAAAAACTTAGGGAACAAAAGAGTGTACTTTTCAATCTAACCCAAGAGCAAGCCAATGCTCGGTTGTCGGTTAAAAAGCTCCGTGACGAATACGAGCTTTACAATAATGACGGGAAAGAAGTTGTAGCAACCAACGAGGGTATTGCTATCTCTTGGAAGAAAGCATTGGCGGTTATCGGTGGTGTTAGCGCACTCAAAGCGTTAGGTTCTGAAATGATTCGTGTACGCGGTGAATTTCAGTCTATACAAACTGCTATTGAAACAATGGTTGGAAAGGATGTGGCAGGACAGCTGATTCCGCAAATCAAAGAGCTGGCGAAGATTTCTCCACTTACTATGTCAGATATAGTTGGAGCGGAAAAGATGATGCTTGGTTTCAATATTCAGGCAGAGGATACCATCAAGTACATGAAAGCCATTAGTGATATTTCTATGGGAGAATCCGGTAAGTTCAACTCTCTTACTTTGGCTTTCTCTCAAATGTCCGCTGCTGGCAAGTTGATGGGGCAAGACCTCAATCAGATGATTAATGCAGGGTTCAACCCTCTCCAGCAAATTTCCGAAAAGACAGGTAAGTCTATCGCCACTCTGAAAGAAGAAATGTCTAAAGGCGCTATCTCCGCAGAAATGGTTCAACAAGCGTTTATAGACGCTACTTCCGCAGGTGGAAAGTTCTATAATATGTCTGAGAACGCTTCAAAAACAATCAATGGGCAGTTATCCATGATGCAGGATGCGATGGATGCAGCCTTTAACGAGCTGGGGCAGAAGTCGGAAGGTGTCATAATGAAGGGGATTCAGATGACCACTTCACTGATTGAAAACTATGAAACGGTGGGGAAGGTATTGGTTGGGTTAGTTACTACTTATGGAGCGTACAGAACTGCTGTGATGCTTGTTACTGTTGCTGAAAATGGATACTCTGCTGCCACAATGATTATGCGTGGGAGAATATTACTGGCACAGAAGGCACAGGCGTTGTTGAATACTACTATGTTGAAGAATCCTTATGTGTTATTAGCTACGGTAGCGATTGGTGCTGCATCTGCAGTATGGGCGTTTAGTAAGAGGACAACCGAAGCACAGGAAGCACAAGAAAGATATAACGCTTCCAAAGAAGATGCCATACGAAAAGAAGAAGCTCACAGGCAAGAAATCCAACGTCTTATTTCTGTCGCAAGCGATGAAGCGCAAGCTACCGCAAACCGAAATGCTGCAATAGAATCACTAAAAAAAGCATATCCGGGAATCATTGAAAAATATATTGATGAGGAAGGACATTTGACAAATCTGATCCAGTTGCAGAAAGACCTTAACGAGGAACAATCTAAACGGAAAATAGAGAGCAATCAGGAAAAACTTGTTTCCATAAATGCCAAAGTTAGGAATCAGGAAGAATATGTGTCAAGGATGTCGGGTAGTGAGGAAGCAATAAAAGAGGCTAACGATGTGCTGATAGAACTACAAAGGCAACAAAAAGAAGCTCAATCGGCAGTTAATTCTGATTATATAAATGCTCGTATAGAAGAAGCTAAGAAGCTTTCTGATAGCGAACTGAAAAAGTCAATATCTCAATGGAAATCCTCTCTTTCTAAAGTTACGGGAGATATGATTGGAGATTTTTCACGTGATGAAGTTTCTTCATTTGTAAAATCTCTTGAAACATTACAGTCTGCAAGAGAAAAGCAGGCTAAAAACAAAAAATATTGGGAAATAAGGAAAAAAGAAGCCGAATCAGCTCGTGATGCTTTGGATGTATCTAAGAAAAACTCGGAAGAATGGAATAAGTATACCAAGCAGATACAGGAGGCACAAAAACAGATAGATAAATATTCGTCTCCTGCCAAGCAAGAATCTGCTGCTGAAAAACTTCGCAAACAGCAAGAAGGTATTCGTTCCCAGAATGATAAGATCTCTGAAATAGAACGCAAACAGGCAATCCAGCGTAAAAGGCGGGCTGAAGATATGGAAATGGAAATTTCACAGTCTGAGATCGATGCCATGACTGAAGGAGCTGAGAAGAAGCGTATGCAGAGGGAATTGGATAACCGGAAAGAGATCCAATCACTGGAAAGACAAAAAGAAGATATGATCCAGGTTGTAATTCAAGCTGAGAAAGAGATTTTTGATGCTCAGGAAGAGTTGAAGGCCAAAGAGAATAACAAATATCAGAAAAAGACTTTTGATTCTTCTAAGGTGGATACAGGAAAGATTAGCTCTATCTGGGATACCATTATAGAAAATACGTCCAAAAAGCAACTTGATGATAAGATACGCGATCAAGAGGCGTCTTGGAACGAATATCTTATCAAGTTTGGCAACTATCAACAGAAAAGGCTGGCCATTATTGAGAAATATGATAAGGCCATAAAGGAGGCCGAAACGGCGGGTGATGCAGCTATCTTGATGAAAGAGAAAGCTAATGCGCTTGATGATTTTGACAACTCCGTGAAGAATAGTACGACTTTAATGGGACAGCTTTTTGTTGATGCTTCCCAAAAGAGTGTGAACGAGATTCAGGGCATCATTGAAAAAGCCGAATTATTGATGCAATACCTCGCTGCCATTAAGGATGAACAGGGAAATGCTCAAATCGGTGGAAAGACAGTTTCAAAGAAGGATATTTTAGGTCTTGGGATAAGTGACAATACCCTTCAAAATTTAGAACTTTCAACTGAGCAAGTTGAGGCACTTAGGAATGCTATTGATCGTTTAAAAGGGGAATTGGGAGGGAAAAGCCCTTTTAAACTTTTCGAAACGCAAGTAAAGCAAGCGACTGATAAGATAGCACAAGGGGGTAAAAAGAATATTGTTCAGGGTATTTCAGAAATCGGGAGTGCTGTGACTCAATTTACTCCTGCTATATCTCAGTTTGGTCAGGATCTTGGTACAATATTTGGCAACGACGATCTTGGTAATAAAATAGCCGGTATTTCTGATGCCTTAGGTGGAGTTGGTCAAACAGCCATGGGAGTTGGTCAGATAATGTCCGGTGATATTGTAGGTGGTGCCATGAGCGCAGTTTCCGGTATTTCATCTGTTGTAAAGGCTTTAGATGGTTTATTTGGTGCTGATTATTCCCGATACAATGAAATGAAGTCCCAATATGAAGCACTCGATTCCGTGTGGGACACTTTAATAGACAAGAAGAAAGAGTATATTAAAATGTCCTATGGGGATGAAGCCTATAAAGTAGGGAAAGAAACAGAAACCCTGATAAAGCAGCAGACCCAGAGATATTATGAACTTCTGAATGAATTAAGGCAAAGCGGCTCAAGTATTGGATCAAGTTCTTTAGGCAAACGAATAGAAAAAAGACTTAGTAAAAAGGATTGGGATAGGATATCCGGTGCTGTCGGTGAATCTGTCACGAATGCAGAGTCATTGCTTAATCTTTCTGCAGAACAACTAAAAGAAGTGCTTGCCGATCCTAAACTGGTATCTGTCCTTAATACTGTAAACGGTGACTTTGTAAAATACATACAGGAGATTGTCAATGGCTCTGAGAAATTAGAAGATATACAGAACCAAGTAAAAGAACAGCTTACCCAAGTTTCATTTGATAGCGTATTTGATAACTTTGTCGATACCTTGATGGATATGGATAGTTCGGCAAAAGACTTTGCTAATAATTTTGAGAGGTATATGCAGAAGGCTATGCTTACCACTATGCTTGGTAATAAGTATAAAGCCGAACTACAAAAATGGTATGATGCTTTTGCTGCTGCTAACGATAATAAAACAGGTATTTCTGAGGAAGATTATAAAAAGTTGCAGGAGCAATGGAACGACATTGTTACCGACGCGGTTAAAGAGCGGGATAAATTGAAAGAGTTGCTTGGCTGGACATCCGAATCTTCCTCTCAGGATTCTACAAAAAGAGGATTTGAGGCCATGTCTCAAGATACTGGAGAAGAACTAAACGGACGTTTCACGGCTTTGCAGGTATCCAATGAGGAAATTAAGAATCAGAGTGTAGTCCAATCCCAAGCGCTCAATCTGCTGACGGCAAAAGCTGATACAATTCTTTCTGTGAATACAGAGGTAAGGAATATTGCGGATGATACGAGGAATTTAATTGCTAATTCTTATCTTGAACTGATGCAAATTTCGGAGAATACAAGTAATTCAGCTAAATATCTGAAAGACATCAAAGCAGATATGGCAGAAGTGAAAAAGAATACCGCAGGCTTAGCTCCCTAAAAGAAGAAGGCAGGAATTTTCCTGCCTTGCTTAGATTTCTTTGAAGGAAAGTTTTGTTATGATTGTTGTATCATTATCCTCGAAAAATATTTCTGTTTTATCCAATGAATACGACTTATTATTCCTATGGAACACAACATTGGGTTTAGTAAATTCGAGAATCTTCATATAACTGAAATCATGTTCAATTACTTCTCCTCCAAAATTAAGTTTTAAGATATGCTTTTCCTCCATATTATATAAATTGAATTATGTGCAAATATAACAATAAAAATACAGTTTATGCCAGATTTACTTATAAACAATAAAGACGCATACGCCACATGGGGTGTAAGGATGGGGGACGGATTCCTCGATGCTCTTGGAGCGTCTGCACCGATGAAAGAATTTATAGAAAATAAATCTCGCCTTGAACATGGGAAGAGAGTGATAATAAATAACCCCAAAGTGGATGAACGGGAAATAACGCTTTCATTTACTATTGAGGGCAGTTCCCAATCTGATTATCAATCAAAGAAAAAAGCTTTCTTCGAGGAATTGTACAGAGGTGTAATTGATATTAAGATTCCAGCTAATAGTAACGAGGTCTACCATCTAATCTATCTTGGTAAAAGTGTTTCCTATGCGCAAAGTATAGACCGGACATTTGGTAAGATTTCAAGTAAATTTTCGGAGCCTAATCCAGCAAATAGAACTTAATTTGTGACCTTATTTCTGATGTCACAACAGGAAGCCCGAATATTTAGGGCTTCCTGTTTTTATCTCCGACCTTTGATGTGTTATGGAAAGAGTAGACATCAAAGACATATCTGGCAGTATTCGTTTTTCTACTATTGTAAATGAAGGCTCGAAACGAAAATTCCTTTTAATGAAGGAAGACTATGTTACTGTGAAGTTCAATTTGGATGAACCGATTTTTTTCAAGCTTGGTGATTACATAGATGATGGATATTTGGGAGTGTTCGAGATATGTGACATACAGAAACCCGCTTACAATGCAATAACGGCAAGTTATGATTACGAACTTCGTTTGGACGCTTATTACTGGAAATGGAAAAATAAAATTTTCAAATACACCCCAGAGACAGCCGGACAGGAAGCGTCCTGGAACCTGACCGCTCCACTGGATGTTCAAGTTGGTATAGTCCTGAGAAATTTAAAAGCTCTTGGTTACACATACAAAGGACAGGATTTTGTTTTTTCCATTGACAGCACGGTTGAAAATAAAGCTCAGTTGATGTCTTACGACAACATCAACATTCTTGACGCTTGCTTTGAAATGGCAAAAAAATGGGATTGTGAGTGTTGGGTAACAGAGAATATCATTCACTTCGGGCGTTGTGAGTTCGGTGATCCTGTTAATTGGGAGATCGGTGTAAATGTAGAGGAAATGACACGCACCGACTCGCAATCCGCTTATGCAACCCGTATCTATGCTTTTGGCTCTACAAGGAACATACCTTCCAATTATCGTCCGGTGGATGAATCAGTAGTTGTGAATGGTGTCGTTCAAAGACGATTGATGCTGCCTGCTGGAACTCCTTATATTGATGCCTATCCTAATATGGTTACAGAGGAAGCCATTGAGCAGGTTATTGTTTTTGATGATATCTATCCACGACGTACCGGTACAATGTCGGATATTGCCATTCATAAGTATACTGACAAGATAGAAAATGCAGATGGGACAATAACTGAGGAGAAATGGGATGCTTACCGCTTTAAAGATACTGGCATTACATTCTCCAAAGCCTATGTGCTTGCTGGCGAGGAATTAAAGATAACCTTCCACTCTGGGAAGCTTAATGGTATGATGTTCGGGGTTATATTTAATCCTGATGGAGAACCTGAGAAGTTATCAGATGGTAGTTGGAATCCGGCTGCACAAGTTTGGGAGATAGTACGTAACGAGGATTATGGGCGTAAACTACCTGGTGATGTACTTATCCCCGCAAACGGGGATACTTATGTCTTGACTGGCTGGGACTCAACAAAGATAACACAACTTGGACTCGTATCTGCTGCCGAAGTCGAACTGAAAACCGAAACGGAAAAGTACGTTGCCAAATCAAAGATGGACCCTTCCACCTATAACTGCAAAATGATGTCTGGTGACGCATACGGCGAAGACGGTGTTCATAATCTTTATAGTGCCGGTCAGAAGGTCAAGCTTATTAACAAGGCCTATTTCGAAGATGGCCGGCAATCGCGTGTCATAGGATTTGAACATAATCTTGACTATCCGTTTGATTCGCCTATATTTACGGTGGGGGAAACGACGGCTTATTCACGTATCGGAGAATTGGAAGAAAAGTTGGATAGTCTTACATTGAAAGGGCAGACTTACAATGGTGGTGGAAGTGGGGTATATATCATTGGGACTAATGATAGTACACCCCCGTCAAATAGAAATGTCTTTTCGGCTTCAAAGTCACTTGCTACCCATTTACGTAAGGATATGCCCGATACTGCTAAAGAAACTGTAACTTTCTCAAAAGGCTTGATAGTGGGTGATACTGCTGCATCTATTGACGAAAATGGTAATGTGGAAGTGGGAAGTGTCACAGCACGCACTAAAGTTAAAGCCGCTACATTGGAAGTAACCGGTTCGGCCAATGTTGGCACACTTGATTCGGAAGGGAATATTTCAACAGGCGCGGATGTTTGGGCTAAAGGTGACACGCATACTTTAAATTTACTCGTTCAGGCACTTGCAAAAACATACGATCTGAATGTTGAGCACGTCGCAACCCTGTTTCAAACCATAGTCAAGGACTATATCAGTTCAGAAAGATTCATCCCCGGACTGATGGGTGAAGGGATGAAGCTATACAAGGCTATCAATGGAGATTGGAACCTTGAAATAGATAATGCCGTAGTCCGTAAGGCCATGACCATTTTTGAACTTATCATTTCGAAAGTTCGTGCGGTTAACGGCGGTCTGGTGATTTCATCCGCTAACGGGCGTGTCAAGTCCGTTTCGGAAACATCCGGCGATCCGGCTTACTATGTTTTAGGTATAGAGGGCGACATGATGTTTGTCACTGATGACTTGGTACGTTGTCAGGTCTACACATCCGGACACGTTAAATACTACTGGGTTCCGGTTGCCTCGGTTAATGATGATTCGATTCTCATACTTAAATCCGTTTTTCCCAATGGTACAGTTCCGGCCGTTGGTGATGATCTGGTTCAGATGGGTAACCTCACGAATCCGAACAGACAGGGTATTTTGTATCTCACCGCTTCGGAAGATGGCAAGCCGCGTATTTCTGTACTGGACGGGGTAAACTCTACGTCTTTGGCCGGCAAATCAAAGGTTATACTCGGTTGTCTCGATGGCATGACGGATACAGACTTTCCGGCTGACTTCCAACCCTCCGGACACGGCCTGTATGCGATTAACTGTTTCCTGAAAGGTATTTTCATTCTGAGAAATGGAAAGAGCATCGAACAGGAGTTTAATAATATTGCTACCGAGTTAGCGGCTATACCGGGAAAGATCGAGCTTGCCATACGCAGTATGAAAATAGCGGACGTTAATCTGCTTTACGACTCTAACCACAAACTAAATGCTAACCCCTATCAAATGGGAGCGTATAAGTATGACGTTCATTTAGAAGCAGGCAAAACCTATACCCTTACAGTGTGCTATAAGTGTGCGGACTCTGATGTTATCAGGGCGTATAACAATCCTTCGTACGGCTGGATAGGCACTTTGCCGAAAAGCGCAGAAGAAACGGTACTTTCGCAGCCTATAACGCCTATTAATCCGGATGGGGCATATTTCTACTTCTATAAGTTTCCCCAACAGGAATCAACGGAGACATACATTAAATGGGCTGTAATCACCGAGGGTAGTGTGGGTGTAGCTAATTGGATACCGTCTGCAACTGAAAGAAAATTGAATATCGGAGGCGAAAACCTGATGTTACAATCCCAACAGGCGTTGGATGGATCAGGCGCACAATATGCGTTTCAGTTATCGAAAGCGTGGACGGATTTAAAAGGCAAAACCTTAACAATCTCGTTCGACTATGCGTATAGCAATCTAAAGATGGGATCATCACAAAGGTTCGGGCTTGAAAAAGCTATTTATAAATCGGGCACATCCCAATATTACTATATCGGCGCATTTAAGTATGTAGATTCTACCAGCCCCACGGCTGACAAAGGTAGGTATGTTCATACTATCAAAGTCCCCGAAGATATAGAGGACTCTTTGGATACTGATATTATTGCATATATACAGTTAGGCGCTGGATCAGTTTGCCGGATCAATAACTTTCAAATAGAAATAGGAGACACGGCGACCGGATGGAAGCCTGCCCCTAAAGATTCTTTCACTGAGTCAAAAAAGTACACCGACACACAAATACTTGCCGTTGACGGGAAAATTGAACTATCCGTTAAAACTAAGGTAGAAAATTTGGGTATAGGTGCTAACAATTTGTATAGCTACACGAGTTCACCGCTTAATCAAATGAGTTCTGAGTCAATGACTATAACAAGGCTTATAAGTGAACACGGATTTCATTTGGTGGGTGCAAAAGGCGGTCAGTCCTTTGTAAGAATACCTAATGTTATACCGCCTATACCCGGAAAATACACTGTTTCCGGATGGATTAAAGGTAGCCAAAATACCCCAGTTGGTTTTAGATTGGATATTTGTGACTCTGAACCGTATATTGTTAGGTCTAATGCACAAAATACATGGAGTTATTTTAAGCACACTTTCGATGTTACGAACAATACAGAAGAGCAAAGCGGTATATATAATTTTGTTGATATACAAGAAATATCATGGGCTTATATATATGTGAAAGACTTCAAAGTAGAAGCGGGTGAAATTGCAACCGCATGGAGTCCTAATTTTCAGGATGCAGTTTATAAAGGTGCTGAATATACCAATAGTCAAATTAGTGTAGTCGAAGGTAAGATAACATCCACCGTTGAAAAGATAAATACCGTTGATGGACGTGTTACCGGACTTGCGTCACGTGTAGAGCAAACGGAAAAGAGTATTACTTCCGTTGTTGGACGTGTAGACGTGCTGGATAAAACAGCCGTTAGGGTTGCTACGAAAGTTATTGATTTGGTTGGTTGGGATAACAATAAATTCTATCCTTTAGTTATCAACATAGGACAAAACCACAAAAGAAAGATTGAAATAGACCGTCCGTTAGATGGTGCACTTGGAAAGCCTTCATACAGTACTCACGATGGCGGTTTTTCTATGAACTTAACGTTTGAAATGTCCGGTAGCGGTTGGGGGAGCTCTGTTAAGACAACAAATATCTTTGACTATTATAAGGCATGGACTTCTACGGGTGCAAAGATAGTTGTTGATTTGGGACAAATAACCGAATCGTCACAATGTGTAATGGGCATCAGAGGTGGCTCTAAATACTACGTATGTTTGCATGACGAGGGTAATGCAGATAATATACATTACTACCAAACTGATTATACCGCACCATACGGGCAAAAGTTCCCCGTTCGCACCGATGGAACTGAACCCGTCCGCACATACGGATACTATACC